>Ga0307992_1002075_pt1 | contig 11559 bp, 5 predicted proteins | sample EllFjometagen133_FD_203162 | JGI IMG/M metagenome (GOLD analysis project Ga0307992, IMG submission 203162) | Marine microbial communities from Ellis Fjord, Antarctic Ocean - #133 | ecosystem: Environmental > Aquatic > Marine > Unclassified | place: Southern Ocean | collected 2014-10-08
CGTTATCTAAGCTTTCTGAACTTGTTAAAACACCATCACTATTATCTGATTGGTTTGTTATATAGATTTTCCAATCTATATCAGCAATTCCCGCTTCAATAGTTTGATCGTCTATTTCAAATGTTGGTGCTGTTGTATCGATAACTGTTACATCAAATGTATGACTTATTTCATTTAATGATTCATCCGTTAACATGACTGTTACGGTATAAGTCCCCGGTGTATCATAATCTACGTTATCTAAGCTTTCTGAACTTGTTAAAACACCATCACTATTATCTGATTGGTTTGTTATATAGATTTTCCAATCTATATCAGCAATTCCCGCTTCAATAGTTTGATCGTCTATTTCAAATGTTGGAGCTTGTGTATCTTCTACTGTGATGGTAACATCCTCATCACCGTAATTACCGCTTTGATCTGTTAATCTTACTGTGACAGTGTAAACACCTAGTGTGTCATAGTCCATTTGAACTCCTGGCTCACTGTAAGTTAGATTGTCATCACTATTATCTATAACATTTGTAAAGAGTGATTCTAACGTTGTATAAGCTCCCGCTTCTATTGTTTGATTTACTATATCAAATGTAGGTGGTGTTGTATCTTCTACAATTACATTAAAAGTTTGACTTTTTTCGTTTAATGATTCATCAACAAGTTTTACAGTTACATTATATGTTCCTGGTGTATCGTAATCTACATTATCTAAAGTTTCTGAACTTGTTAAAAGCCCATCACTATTATCTGATTGATTTGTGATATAGATTTTCCAATCTATATCAGCAATTCCCGCTTCAATAGTTTGATCGTCTATTTCAAATGTTGGGGTGGTAGTGTCTTCTACTGTGATTGTTACATCTTCTTCACTAAAGTTATCAGAATCATCAGTTAATCTTACTGTTACGGTATAAGTCCCAGGTGTATCATAATCCATTTGCACTCCTGGTTCACTGTAAATTAGATCGTTATCACTATTATCTATAACATTTGTAAATAGTGGCTCAAGAGATGTATATGCTCCTGCTTCTATTGTTTGATCTATTATTTCAAATGTTGGAGCTTGTGTATCTTCTACTGTGATAGTTACATCCTCGTCACTATAATTGCCACTTTGGTCAGATAATCTTACTGTGACAGTGTAAACACCAGGTGTGTCATAGTCCATTTGTACTCCTGGCTCACTGTAAATTAGATTATCATCACTATTCTCTACAATGTTAGTAATAAGTGGTTCAAGTGTTTGATAAGCTCCAGCTTCTATTGTTTGATCTGTTATTTCAAATGTTGGTGCTTGTGTATCTACTATTAAGCTAAGTAATTCATTATACCCACTAGTATCAACATAAATATTTCCAGTATAAACCAACTGTGTAACATCAACATTAAAATTATCTCCATAAGTAACTGTACTATCAGTTAGTTTAAATTCAGCTATATCATCATGATATGAATCTATAATTGTATATTCTCCATTGATTACTGCTCCAGTTATATCTTCTGGGTAGTCTATTAGGATTTGCAATTCAATAGAGTAATTAAATACATTGTAATTAAGTTGATTACTAATTGCGTAAATATAAGATTCATCACAATACCTTACAGTTAAATATATTAGCTCAGGCAAATATTTATCGGTTTCTGTACCATCTCCAAGTTGACCATAACTATTAGGTCCCCACATAAGCAACTTGCCTTTTGTAGTCCTAGCCGAAGAAATATTATAACCTAGTTCAATTGCCTTGATAGAATCATCTGAATCCAGTTCAAAACTAGCTGTTATTTCTGTTGGGGTATTTTTATTAGTTGTTGTTCCATCCCCAAGTTCTCCATATTCATTTTTACCCCAGGTAAATATTCTACCTTCAGAAGTCATTGCTGCAGATAAATGCCCTCCTAATGTTACCTTTGTTACCTCTTCATCTAAACCCAACTCAAGGAGCAAAGTAATATCTGTTGGACTATTCTTGCTAGAATTAGTTCCATCTCCGACTTGTCCATAACTATTATAACCCCAAGTAAATATTCTGCCTTTTGAAGTTAAGGCTGAAGAGTGAGAATGCCCTAAAGAAACTTGAGAAATTGATTCCTCAGAATTCAGTTCAAAAATACCTGTTATTTCTGTAGGAGTACTCTTTTTTGTATAAGTTTCGTCTCCTAGTTGTCCGTTACTATTTGACCCCCAGGTAAATAATCTGTTTTCTGAAGTTAAAGCTGATGAGTGATATCCTCCCAAACAAACTTGAGAAAATATTTCTCCAGAATTCAAAACAAATCCGGTTGTTATTTCCGTAGGAAGATATTTATCTATTACTGTCCCATCTCCAAGTTGACCATAACAATTATAACCCCAAGTAAATAACTTACCTTTTGAAGTTATTGCTGAAGAAAAATTATTTCCTAAAGATAAGCTTAAAATAGTTTCATCAGAATCTAGTTCAAAATTATTAGTTATATTTTCTGGAGAATATTGCATTTCAAGAGTTCCATCGCCTAATTGCCCCACATCGTTATACCCCCACATAAAAACTTTACCTTCAGAAGAGAGTGCTGCCGAATGGTAATTGCCCAAGTAAATTTCTGTTATTAATTCATCCTCACTTAAATCAAAACCACTTGTAATCTCAGTGGGATAATAACATGTCTGATATGTTCCGGTTCCTAAACTACCATAACTGCCATATCCCCACGTGAAAACTCTACCTGTATTTGTTAATGCCGCTGAATGATATTTTCCTAAATCTACATATACTACTTTCTCACCCGTTGTTAAACTAAAACCAATTGTTATAACAGAGGTCGTTAATTGATCAGTGGTTGTTCCATTTCCAAGTTGACCCTTACCATTGCGCCCCCAAGTGAATATTCTTCCCTCAGATGATATAACAGAGTAATGATTATCTCCAATAGAGGCTTTCAATACTTTTTCTCCCACTTTTAATTCAAAGTTACCAGTAGTTTCTGTTATTGTATTTATACTATCTGTCGTTCCATCCCCAAGTAAACCTGAACTATTACTACCAAAAACAAATATCCTACCTAATGAAGTTACTGCTAAAGTACAATAGAATTGTTTTTCATAAAAAACGAGCGTTTCTTCAGCACCAAGTTCAAAATATGTAGTAACATCCGCTGGCACGTATTTATCTGTTGACAAAGATCCGTATGGTCTATAACTCGATGTCCCCCAAGTGAAAACTCTACCTTTTGATGTCATTGCTGAGGCATCTCTATTTCCAAAAGAAACTTGAGTTAAAGTTTCACCTAAGTTAAGACTAAATTTATTGGTTATTTCTACTGGAGTAAGACTATCATCTTTTGTCCCATCACCTAGTTGTGCATATGAATTACATCCCCATGTAAATACTTTATTTTCTGAAGTTAATGCTGAACCAGAAAATTGTCCCAATGATGCATCTATAACCTTCTCTCCAGAGTTTAATCCAAGATTGTTTGTTATATCTGTTGGTGTATATCTAGTAGTAGATGTCCCATCTCCAAGTTGACCACTACAATTAAATCCACTCGTAAGAACTCTTCCTTCAGAAGTTATTACTGCAGTTGCAGAATTGCCTAATGACACATCTATAATTGTTTCACCGGCTATTAAACCGTAAAAACCTGTTGCATCAATTGGAGTTGTTTTATCTTTATTAGTACCGTCCCCCAACGCTCCAAAACCATTTCCACCCCAACTAAAAAATCTTCCCTCTGAAGTTATTACACCAGAATGACCATCACCCATGAATACTTTAATCACTTTCTCTTCAATGTTCAATTCAAAAAAATTTGTAATATTTATTGGTACATATTTATCTGCTGTTGATCCATCGCCTAGTTGTCCACTGCCGTTATATCCCCATGTAAAAATTCTTGCATCAGAAGTAAGTACCATAGAAGCATTGTATCCAAGCGCTACATCTGTTATTTTTTCTCCAATATTTAAATATTCTCCCCATCCATCGTCATTAATATCATCATATTTAATTTCTGCATATACCGTGTTTCTCCCAGCAAACATAAGAAGAGTTGATAATAATACCATTGATAATAACATTACTTTTTTCATTCTTTTATACCATCCTTATTGATTTTTTAAAACACATACTCAAAAATAGTTAAATTATTAGTGTTATAGGTTGTTAAAAAATCCAAGCAAACAAAAAGAATCTAATAATAGTTCATCCAGTGATTATACATAACAGTTAGCTACTATGATGAACAATTTTATGAATCTTAGATTCTTTCATGATTTATGAATATTTCAATTAACAAATATATTGCAAATAAAAAAAACGAATTTTGTTTTCGCCAAGTAAAAAAATATAATTTCAGTAATAACAATATATTTATATATCAGTTACTTTAATTATAGGACTTGATAAATTATTTTTCAAGTGCTTATAGGAAGTTTAGTGAACTACCCACCACTTAATTAAGATTTGAAGTGGGGGCTTCTTGGGTAATATGCGCTAATGCGCACAAGTTGACCAAGCTAACGAGTCTGTCCCATACTCGTTTTTATAGTATTTTTCTAAGCCAATCACTGCGATGTTTATTGCTGCGTTATGATCTCTATCCATTATGTTCCCACAACTACATTTATATGTTCTTTGGGTAAGTTCAATTTCATTTAACTTACCACAGATACTACATGTCTTTGTTGATGGATAATACTTTGGAATTTTAACTAGGGTTTTTCCTTCGTCTTTTGTCTTGTATTCTAAATATCTTGCAAATGTCCCAAAAGCTGTATCAGTTATTAATTTACGGAAATGTTTGGTTTTCTTCATTTCTTCTAAATCTAAATCTTCAATACAAATTACTTCATAGTTATTTACTAAATATCTTGATGTTTTGTGTAAAAAGTCTTTTCTCTGATTCTTTATTTTTTGATTTAATCTACCTAATACTAGTTTTTGCTTTTGATACCTAGTTGACCCTTTTTCTCTTCTAGATAATACTCTTTGAGCTCTTCTAAGTTTATCTAATGATTTCTTGTAATACATTGGATATTCCGCTGTTTCACCTAAATGATCTACATATAGGTTCTTTAGTGAATAATCAAGCCCAATAGCTCTTTGTATATTACTTGTTTGTTTCTTTTCTTCCTGATACTCAATTCTTAATACAACATAATACTTGCCAGCTTCTCTTTTAATTGTTGCCGCTTTTATTTTACTGTTGTTTGGCAACGCTCTATGTTGTTTTAATTTCACTAGTCCTAGTTTAGGCAATTTTATACACTTGCCTTCAATTCTTATATTATTGTTTGTAGTATGCGTTGTGTATGTTTGTATTGGATTATGTCTTGATTTATATCTTGGAAGATTATTATGTCCTTTTGCGAAGTTATTATATGCATTCTTTAGATTCAACCAGGCTGTTGTTAGTGCTTGTGAATCTACTTCATACATATATAAATAATCATCTTTTATTCTTGATGGTGTCATATATTTATGCGACTTAAATAATTCAGGATACTTTCCAAACATGTCGTAGATTGTTTCTCTTTCAAACAATAATGTATTACTCATCTTTCTAACACAGCCAAATGTTTTATTTATTAATTCTTTCTGTTCTTCATTCGGTTTTACTCTATATACATATCCCCTAATCATTTTTATCGCCTTGAGTTTCTATGTATTGTTTAACAACATCGATTGTTACTCCTCCGGTTGTTATTAAACAAAAACTTTGTGACCAAAATTTTGACTCCCATAACTTCTCTTTTACACAAGGATAAATTTGCTTTATCATTCTTGATGTAGAACTCTTATAGGCGTTGATGAATTTTGATATATTACTCTTTGGTTCCGCTCTAAACAGTATATGTACATGATCCTTATCATGATTCATTTCTTCTAGATGTAAATTATATGTCTTTCCTATTTCTTTGAATCTTTTCTTTAGATATTCTAGTATTTCATTGTTAAGTACTTTTCTTCTATATTTAGTAACTAATATTAGATGATAATGTAGTTTGAATACTGAATGATTATTATTGTCCAATTTCATGCTTTTTACCACCTTTTAATTGCTTAATACCTATACATATATTATATCATATTTTACTCGTTATTTATATAGAACAAACCAAATTAAACTTGAAAAAATTGCCATTCATTCCCCACTTATCATCGATTGAAGAAGGGGTGTTCTGGTTAGCGTTGATAAACTTCTTTCCTAATGTAGATATTTAGATAACTATGACATAAATAAATTGTATTTTAGATATAATTATGGTATACTCTCTTAGTTAAAGTAAATGCTTTTATCCATTGTTAAAATTCGGTAAAATCAGGAATTTCAATGTATAAGAGCATTTTTTATTTTTTATAATCGAAGGAGCAATCATGCCATTCAAGAAACTAGAAATAATCGAACCAATTTTACAAGCTATAAAAACACAAGGATACAAGACTCCATCTCCAATACAAGAATCTGCAATCCCTATTCTTCTCTCAGGAAAAGACATTATGGGATCAGCACAAACAGGAACAGGTAAAACTGCAGCTTTTGCTATACCTATTCTACAAAATATAACTAATAACTGTAAAAGAGGCGGAATCAAAGCTTTAATTTTAACACCTACTAGAGAACTAGCTATGCAAATTAAAGAAAGTTTTGATGCATACGGAAAAAACCTACCATTAAAAACAGTGGTTATTTTTGGCGGTGTAAAACAAAGAGCACAAGTAGATAAAATTAGAAAAGGATGCGATATCTTAGTCGCAACCCCTGGTAGACTACTTGATTTAATGAATCAATACATTGTTAAATTACACGCAGTGGAATTCTTTGTATTAGATGAAGCTGATAGAATGCTAGATATGGGATTCATTAAAGATGTTAAGAAGATTATTAGTAAAGTCCCTAATAAAAGACAAACTATGTTATTCTCAGCTACATTACCTAAATCAATTACTGATTTATCTGATTCAATCTTAACAAATCCAGAAAGAGTATCAATAACACCAGTGGAAACAACTTTAGAAGCTATTAAACAAACTGTTTTCTATGTAAAACAAAATCACAAATTAAAATTACTATTGAATATACTTAAAGAAGAAAAACATAAATCAGTACTTGTATTTATGAGGACTAAGAGAAATGCTAATAACGTTGCTAGACAATTACAAGAAAAGAGAGTATCTGCAGTTGCGATTCATGGAAATAAATCGCAAAGTGCGAGAACGAGTGCATTAAGAGAATTTAAAGCAGGAAACATTAGAGTTTTAGTAGCTACTGATTTAGCAGCGCGTGGTTTAGATATTGATGATTTATCATTGGTTATAAACTATAACTTACCAGATGTACCTGAAACCTACATTCATAGAATAGGTAGAACCGGTAGAGCTAATAAGGATGGTATATCAATGTCTTTCTGTAATGAAGATGAAGTACCTTTATTACAAGCAATACAAAAACACATAAAGATGGCTATTCCAGTTGATACAGAACATCCATATTATGCAGTATTTGAAGAAAAAGCTGATTACTCAAACAAAAAATCTTCAGGTAATAACTCTAGATCTAAGAAACTAAATGTTACGCATTCAAAGAGACAATTTGAAAAGCCAAAAAAGAAAAGAAATGACAGCACAGAAATTACTGATAAGATAAAGAACTCACAAGCGAAAAAGAAAAAAGAAATACCAATAGAAAAGAAAAAAGGTTGGGCTAAGTCAAAATCAAAAACAACTTACCGAGGTTCTAGAAACCAAGATACTCCAGGCCCAGGAAGAAAGAAAAACTACTCAACAAAAAAACATTAAATCAAATAATATAAGGAAGCTAAAATTTATTTTAGCTTCCTTTTTAATTATCTTATTAAAATATTACAAACTTTTTTATAACCAATCAATTATATTCTGTATTAGTATATACATTTTATTCACTTTTAAGGTGCTTAAATATACTAAATTCATAATTCTGAGTATTTTTATTTCATTAAGAAAATTTTAATATAGAAATGGATATTATACACTTCTCTGTATAATATCCATATCTTTCTAATTCATTAACATGCAATGAAATGATATATTTATAGTATTTGTAGGCTTAATGAAAAAATCTTAATAGTTTACTGTAATATATTTTACATTCGGAGTTGCCTACAAATACTAATTATATATGTCAATTTTACCAATTGCTATCCGTTCGGTCGTTTCTTTATCAAACAGAATTAAATTATTACTGATGATATCAATATCTATATCTTGATCAATTGCATAATCAATACTACCAAAGACAACTGATGTCAACAATTCTTTTTTATACATTACCTTCACTGTTGTTTCCATCCCTGATGGTAATGTTGAATAAGCTGTTGCATGAATTTTACCATTTTTACGAATAGGCATATGTTCTGGACGTACACCTAAGATTACATCTCTATGTCTTAAATCAACCATATCGTTAGCGGTAAAGTGTGCTTTAAATCCTAGAAATTCTAATTCCAACAGATTTGCTTCAGTTCCTTTTTTAGCTTTACAGTTAATGAAATTCATTGTTGGATTACCAACAAAATCAGCTACAAAAAGGTTTTTTGGTTTGTCATAAATAACAAGTGGTGGATCAAACTGTTGAACAACACCTTCATCCAATAAACATACTTTAGTCGCTAAAGCCATAGCTTCCAATTGATCATGTGTTACATATACAAATGTTGAGTTTGTATCTGCATGTAGACGTTTCAATTCAGTACGCATTTCTTGACGTAATTTAGCATCAAGATTTGAAAGTGGTTCATCCATGAATAATACTTTCGGTTTTGGTGCAAGAGTTCTAGCAATAGCTACCCTTTGTTGTTGTCCACCTGACAATTCAGAAGGATAACGTTTATCGAATTGTTCAATTTTCAACATTTCTAGTAATTCATCTACTCGTTCTTTGATTTGTTCCTTATTCCATTTTAATTGTTCTAATCCAAAGCTAATATTTTGTCTAACAGTCATATGTGGCCATAATGCATAATTTTGGAAAATAAATCCAACACTCCTTTTACTAGCACCAATATTTATTCCTTTTTCAGAATCAAATACCACTTGATTATCAATTATAATTTGACCTTCAGTAGGTGTTTCCAAACCAGCAATCATTCTTAGAGTTGTTGTTTTACCACAACCTGATGGCCCCAAAAGAGTTATGAAAGCACGATTTTCAATAACCATACTCATATCTTTAACGCCTACGAATTTGCCCCATTTTTTTGTTATGTTTTTTAAGATTATTTCTGGCATATTATGAGCCTCCCACACCTTTATCTATTGATGCTCCTGTTGTCTTTTTAACAACAAATTGAATTACTAATACGATTACTATAATTAATAAAGTCAAAGCATTACTATATTGAGAACTATTCTTTTGGCTAAAATACATAAGCAAGTATGTTAATGTTTGTGTCCCAGTTCCAATTAGTAAAGCAAATAGAGATAATTCTCTCATACATGAAGTAAATGGTAACAGATATCCAGATATGAAACTGGATTTCTGAATTGGAAATATAATTCTTAACATCCTCTTCCACCAAGGAACATTAACTATAATCGCTGCTTCTTCAATTTCAGCAGATAATTGCAACATCGAATTTGTACCCGCTCGCGTAGCAAACGGAAGATACTTAATAAATCCTACTATAACAAGAATTAGCATTGTATTGTGCAAGAAAGAGAATTTAACTGCTACTGCTAAATAGACAGCTCCTAAAGCCATTGCTGGAACAAGATAAGGGAAGAATGCTAAATTGCTTACAAATGTAGCTAATTTTGTACCCCTTCTTCTTGCAACACCATACCCAATGAGCATACCGCCGGTCCCTGCTAAAAAGGCAACCGTAAGTGACAAGCGTAAGGAGTTCCACATAGCTTTCCAAATTGTTTCTTCGTAAAAAAGTCCTGCGTCTAATCCGGAATTATCAAGTATTGCTCCTGGTTTGGCTATCCAATAGTCCAATGTAAGATTGGACAGCTGATAGGTTCCAGGAACGTTTATTACCGATTCCAGAGCAAATGAGAATAATGGTAGGATGGTGATGGAAAATACAAATACCACCAAACATATACTTATGACATTTTTTAACTTTTTCAAATCAATGAAAGATATTTGCGATGATTTCCCAGTTACTGTCGTATAGCTTTTACGCTTTCCTGTAATTAAATTATTTACAGTCATTACCATAATTCCAACCGCAATTAGGAAACAACCCATAATATACGACTGGGCCTGACCCACAGATACCATTGCCTTAATTTTCGTTGACAAGACATAGAATCCAACCGGCGTTCCCAAATATACAGCTGCTGTATATGATCCCATTACACTAGCAAATACAAGCAAAAAAGTAGAAAGTATTGCTGGTTTAACGATTGGGAATGTGATTTTTCTAATAATCTTAAAACGCTTAGCTTTTAGAATAACAGCTGACTCTTCAAGATTTGCATCCATGTTCTTCAAAATACTACCAACAAAAAGATAAGCAAACGGTGCATAATGTATACCATAGACAATTACCATTGGGAATAGTCCAAAGACAAAATTCTCTGGCATATAAATATTGAATACCGATGCCATAAATCCATTTGACATAGCTCCTGGTAGTTGATTGTTCTTAAATAGATTCAACCAAAATTGAGCTAGTGTCCATGTAGGCATAACATATGGAAATATAAAAACTATAGAAATAAATCTTTTAAATTTAAGGTTAGTTCTCGTTACCAAAAAAGCAACAAGACCGCCTATTATTATAGCAATTGTTGCGGATAATACAGCCGTCTTAACCGAATTAAAAAATGGAATAAAGAAATTGTTTCTTGCATAATTGTAGTCGGTCTGTGTTAGCAGTTTTACCCAACTAAAAACCGTATAATCTCCCTTACTAAATGTTCCGTAAGATGCTAATGCAGATTTATCCGAAGAATGGACAATAAAAGTATTAAGAACTAACAGAAATAAAGGATATACTGTTAAACCTAGTAAAACTACAACAGTTACAACCAGTATAACATTTGCAGGAACTGCAAAAAACGCTTTTACTCTATAAAATATTTTCTTAAAAGGAGACATTTTTTGATTATCTTGTTTATTGAAACCATTATTATTTCTTTTGTCGTCCCTATTATCGAAAGTATTTACCATAATTTTCTCCTTTTTTCCATGTAATTGAATAAATGTAGAAGGCAAAATAATGCTTATTGCCTTCCACACTTAAATTTTTAGTAATAAAAAATTATTTTATCTTATTTTAGATTAGATAACCAGTCATAGAAACTGTTAGAATATACTTCTTTTAAGTATTCTGTATTTTCAATAACAGAATTATTTTTCCAGAATGATAATGGTTGGTCACCATCAAGGGATGCAATAGTAGTATTTGCAGAATAAGATCCAAACTCAGTGTCTTTACTTTGCCAAGAACTAGTAAATCCTTCTTCAGTCATTAAGAAATAGATATAAAGCATAGATGTATAAGGTCTATCAGTTGTTGCTACTATTTGTCCATACATTGGTGATAAGAAAGCAGAAAAACCTTCCATACCAGCATTGTCATCATTATAAGCT
>Ga0307992_1002076_pt1 | contig 11550 bp, 11 predicted proteins | sample EllFjometagen133_FD_203162 | JGI IMG/M metagenome (GOLD analysis project Ga0307992, IMG submission 203162) | Marine microbial communities from Ellis Fjord, Antarctic Ocean - #133 | ecosystem: Environmental > Aquatic > Marine > Unclassified | place: Southern Ocean | collected 2014-10-08
TACTTAATGCTTTACGGGCATTTTGTTCTACTAATAATATTGATATACCCTGCTTATTAATTTCACGGATAATTTGGAAAATTTGTTTTACTAATAAAGGGGCCAGGCCCAGGGAAGGTTCATCCAAAAGTAAGATACGGGGAGTACTCATTAAACCTCTTCCCATTGCTAACATCTGCTGTTCACCACCTGATAAAGTTCCAGATAATTGATTACGCCGTGCTTTAAGAATAGGAAATAAATTAAATACTCTCTCCTTAGATTCTTTCACACTCTTTATGTCTTTTCTTCGAGTATACGCCCCTAAATTAAGATTCTCTTCCACGGTAAGAGTACCAAATACTTTTCGACCTTCGGGTACGTGCGAAACGCCCCTCATAACTATTTTAAATGCTTTAACCTTGTTAAGTTCTTGGTTATCTAACTTAATCTTTCCACTACGAATGGGTAATAACCCGGAAATAGCCCTTAGAAGAGTACTCTTCCCCGCTCCATTTGCCCCTAACACGGTAACTATTTCACCTTCATCAACTTTAAGAGAAATACCCCTAAGAGCCTCTATAGAACCATAATATATTTTTAAATCTTCTACTTTCAACAATGTAGTCATATTGCTATTCCTCCTCCTCTTCATCTTTGCCTAAGTAAGCTTCAATTACTTGAGAATTGCTATATACTTCTTCGGGCAAACCCTCAGCAATTTTTTTACCTTCATCCATTACTGTAACCCAATGAGAAATTCCCATTACTACATTCATATCATGCTCAATGAGTAAAATGGTTAAATTTTCCTTTAATAAAGATTTTAAAAATATTATCAGGTCTTCAGATTCTTTATCGTTTAAGCCACTGCTTGGCTCATCTAAAATTAATAAATCGGGGTTAGAGGCTAAAGCCCGACCTATTTCTAACATTCTCTGATTACCATAGGCAATATTCTTTGCTAATTCATTTCGCCATCTCCACAATCCAACCTGTTTAAGGCGGTTTTCGGCATTTTTTTTAATTTTTAATTCTTCTTTTCTTTGTTTGGGAGTTTGCAAAACAGAAGACCATGTACCCTCCCTACTGCGGCAATGCTGACCGGACATAACATTTTCCAGACAGGTCATATTAGAGAACAGACGTATATTTTGGAAGGTTCTGGCAATTCCTTTTTTGATAATCTGGTGCGGTTTTTTACCGGCAAGGTCTTTTCCTTTGAAAAGAACCTTCCCACCATCAGCTTTATATATGCCGGTAACTACATTAAAAACGGTAGTTTTTCCTGCTCCGTTGGGTCCTATCAAGCTGCTGATTTCTCCTTGATTTACTTTAAGGTCAAAATTGTTTACTGCGATTAAGCCACCAAATTTTTTTGTGAGTTTATCGGTTTCCAACACAACTTTATTTATTTTATCTGTTTCTTTATTTTCTTGTTCACTTCTTATCATAGTTTCTACGTTATTATTGTCTTTAGCCATTTTCTTCTCCTGTTTTTATTAAAAGTGATTCTAATTTAATAGCTCCTCTTTTTCTAGGCCAAATACCGCCGGGTCTAAAGATCATCATAATAACCATAACTGCTCCAAATATTAACATTCGGTATTGGGCAAAAGCACGAAACACCTCTGGGAAAAGACTGATGGCGGCAGCACCGATTAAAATCCCGGGTATAGAGCCCATTCCTCCGATTAATACAATACAGAAGAGCATACAGGATTCCATAAAGCTAAAACTCTCCGGAGATACCATCATTAATTTAGTAGCATAAACATTGCCGGCTATCCCGGCTAAACCTGCGCCTAAAACAAAAGCCAATAACTTATAAGATCTAACATCAATTCCTGTTGATTCCGCAGCTACTTCGTCTTCTCTAATGCAATTCCAGGCTCTGCCTATTCTTGAATGTTGCAAATTAACCAGTCCGATAATAGTTACTCCAACAATAATCCAGATATAATAGTAAAATTTAACTGAATTATCTACAACAAAAAAATTCCCTAATGAAGGAAAATCTATTCCGAAAACACCGTTTGGTCCACCAGTCACTCCAAAAGGATTATTATTTAAAGTCAATCTTACTATCTCACCCATTCCAATTGTTACAATGCATAAATAATCTCCTCTTAAATGAATAATCGGCGAGCAAACCAAATAAGCAAAAGCACCTGCGGCTATTGCACTTATTGGTAATAATATAATTATAGGAATGCCAAAATTTGTATTGAGAATTGCTGTAACATAAGCACCAATTGCCATAAATCCCATGTGGCCTAAATCAAAAAGTCCTACTTCGCCTAATACAATATTTAAACTTAAACCTAATAATGCGTAAATTCCAAAGAAAAAGAAAACATCAACCCAGTATGCATTGATTACAAAAGGAAATATGGAAAATATAATGATAAATAATATAATTGGCCAATACGCAAATAATTTTTTATTATTTGTACCATTATTTAATTTCATTTTCTACCCCCTACACCTTTTCTGCAACTTTTTCACCCAAAAGACCTGTGGGGCGAAAAATTAATACTAATATTAATACTAAAAATACAAATACATCCTTATAGGCGGTAGAGAGGTAAGCGGAACCCATCATTTCCAATACTCCCAGTAGAAGTCCGCCAAGCATTGCTCCCGGGATATTACCGATTCCTCCAAGAATCGTAGCTGTAAAGGCTTTCAATCCATAATTCCATCCCATTATAAAACTAATTTTCCGGTAATACATTCCCACCATTACTCCTGACATTCCGCCCAAAGCTGGTCCTAAAGCAAAAATAAAAAATATAATTGTCTCAATATTTATTCCCATTAAGGCGGCAGTATCTCTATCCAAAGCACAAGCGCGAATAGCTGCGCCAAAAGTGGTTTTTTGAACTATATAATATAAAAATCCCATTAGCATAAAAGAAATCAATAAAATTATAATTTGTAATAAAGTAATTCTAATTCCACCAATATTTAACATAACCGAAGGAACAACCTGTGATGGATAAGCTTGCGGCCGTGCACCCCAAACAACCATTATCCCATTTTGTATAACAATTGAAGCACCCAATGCCGACACTACTGCGGGAAGCCGGCCTACTGAATATATTGGACGATAGGCAATTCTCTCTATTAAAGTACCGGCAATTCCTATGCCGATTGCGGCTATTAACATAGCCGCAATCATTCCACCCCATATACCAAAGGTAACGGTAGCATAGGTAGAGCCAAATACAAGAAAGGTATATCCAAGATAAGAACCCAGGGCGAATAGATCTCCATGTGCAAAATTAATCAACTTCATTACCCCGTATACCATGGAATAACCGAGAGCAATAAGAGCATAAAATGAACCTATGGTCAATCCGTTTAGTAACTGCTCTAATATTATTTTCATCTTCGTATTTTACCTCTTTTTATTTTATTTTATTTTCCATAAATTCCAAAACTTCCATCATCATTTACTATATAGAGATTTATACCTGTTCCTACACGGTCACCAATTTCATTAAAACCAATTGGTCCAGTAATACTGGGGAACTTATCCATCTTATTTTTCAGATAATCGACAATATCATCAGAATCAGTAGAGCCGGATTTATCGATAGCTTCTGCTAATACACAGAGAGCATCCGCAGCATAGACTGACCATGGGCTGGAGGGGAGAGTATTATATTTTGCCATATAGGCTTCTTTGAATGCCATTGCCTCAGGATTGGTAAAATATTCGATTAAAACTTCCTGGGTTTGATAACAACCTGCAGCATACTCTAAACCGGCAATATTAATGAAATCTTCATTGATGGCCGCATCTCCGCCTACAAATACTGCTGTAATTCCGATATCGCGGGCTTGTCTGATGATTAATCCTGCTTCCGGGAAATAACCGGTGAAATAGAATATATCCGGATTGGTTTCTCTTAATTTGGTCAGAGTAACGGTATAATCAGATTCTCCGGGTGTAATCGCATCGAAATAAACCAATTCTACTTCTCTTGAATCTATTTTTGGTTGTAAAGCTGTTTTAGTTTCTTCAGCAAGCCCTAAAGAGAAGGTCTGGTTATCATGCATAATGGCAACTTTTTTAGCGTTAAAAAGAGGTACAACTTCATCTACAAAAAATGCACCCTGAGTGTCAGTTCTGCCACAAGTTCGGAAAAAATATTTTAATCCTCTTTCGGTAAGACCGGAAACCGTCGCCCCGTAAGCAACATTTACTTTTTTATATTTTTCGTAAATATCAGAAGCAGGCTGGGTAATAGAACTACCATATGTTTGAATGACAGCAGTTACCCCTTTCGAAATTAATTTTATTGCTGCTAAGGCACTCTCTTTAGGTTGGCAAGCATCATCAACTACCATAATTTCAATCATTCTACCGTCCAATATTCCACCTTTTTCATTTATCATTTGGGCTGCAATTTCTACGGATTGTTTGGCCATTTCACCTTCAATTGCTTCTGCACCTGTAATTGGAGCTTGGAGTCCTATGACAACCAGGGCTTTATCAGCAGCCATTACTCCCAAAGAAGCTACTCCAACAGCCAATACTAATATACTAATGACCAAAAACATTTTAATTCTTTTCATTTTAATTCTCCTTTAATTTTTTTTTAAAATAAATCAAAAACAGTTATCTTAGCAAATTAATTAGTCATAACATTAGAAGTAATTTCTACTATATATTTATCTAAGAAATCCTTTCACCTCCTTTTTTTCTTTAAGAATGGTCACTCACAAAATTACAGTTACCGGTAGCAGGGGTCAGGTCTCAACATTTGACATAACATCCCAAGCATTTTTTTAGGGACAAGTTATGTCAAATGTTGAGACCTGACCCCTTTATCTATTTTTCCTAAACAATTTATTATATATATATTACTGTAAAAATTTTAAAAACCCTTCTTTTTTTGAGTGAAATAAGTTTTATTATTTTTTTCTTTAAACTACTGAGGGTTCGATAATCAATTCACCCCGTTCAAATCTTCCAATATCTAATTTACCTATAGGAATAGAAGTTTTTCCCTCTAAAATTAATTCGCTAATCAATTTCCCGCTTGTAGGGGCAAGCATAAATCCGTGTCCACTAAATCCCAGTGACATATAAAATCCTTTAAGCTTAGGGTGTTCACCTAAAATTGGTTGGGCATCAGGACTAATATTATACAATCCAGCCCATTGCCTTACCATATGCACTTCCTTTAATATAGGAACTAATTTAACCATTTTTTTAGCCATGCTACGGGAAAATTGCCAGGTAGAATTGATATTACCTCCTTTTATTTCGTGTTCAGGATCACCAAAACCACCTAAGATACCACCATCAGGTAATTGTTGAAAATAATAATTTTCGGAAAATGACATTAACATAGGTTTCCATAAAGGATCAACAGGTTCGGTAATTAATATTTGATGTCTTTGAGAATAAACCGGAATATCCACTCCCGCCATTTTTCCTACTGGACCAGAATATCCTCCAGCGGCATCGACTATTATAGAAGTTAATATTTCCCCTTTATTGGTAATTACCGATAATATACGTTCATCTTCAGTTTTAATCTCTGTTACCTCAGTAAAAGGATAATACTTAACTCCTAATCTTTGAGCAGCTTCCGCATAGGCAAAAGTAGTATAAAGAGGATTAACATTTCCATCTGTTGGACAAAAAGTGCCGCCTTTTATCCCTTCTAAATTTAAGTAAGGAACAATTTCTTTAGCCTCATTAGGTGTAACCATTTTAGCATCAATACCCAGGCTTTGCTCTAATACAACATTTTTTTTAAATTGATTAATTTCTTTTTCGGTATAAGCAAGAATTAAATAACCAGCCTGGCTTAATTCAATATTATAATCTAATTCCTCAGTTAATGTTTCAAAAGTCTTCATACTTTCGCGAGCAAGGATACAATTCATTTTAGTACCAAACTGTTGCCTAATTCCTGCCCCACATCTCCCTGAAGATCCACTGGCACAGGTATTTTTTTCTAAGATTACTATATTTTTAGCTCCTTTCTTAGCTAAATTATAAGCAATACTACACCCCTGTATTCCTCCTCCGATTATAACTATATCTGCACTTTTAATCATTATTATCACCTGCCAATGTTCCTAATTTCACAGGTTTTGTGGGAGGCCTAAAAGTAGTAATATCTATTTCTTCTATCTTTTTGTTACAATATTTAGCTATTTCTCGAAGTAATATCCTTCGACAGGTTTTACCCTGGCATCTTCCCATACCTGCCCGTGTTATCCTTTTAATCTCATTAAGGCTGGTATATCCTTTATCCAAAGCTTTTCTAACTTCTCCCCAGGTGACATCTTCGCAACGACAAATTATGGTATTATCATCCATTGTTCTTTGCCTCCACTTCTATGCTTCTTATCTCCATTGATTTTTTCTTAGGGACAGTAATGGAAATAACATTGGTTTTGTTTTTGTATTTTATAACTCTAATAACCTTTACTCTGCCAACCCTTGTTCCGCTACGATCTAAACCATATACTTTTTGTCCCTTCTCAGGTAAAGGCAACATCTCATAAGGTAACTTAATTAAAGCCTCTTTATCAGAATAATTTTGGTCTATTACAAATATAGCCAGTCCCGGACAAGCACTAATACAAGCTCCACACCCAGTACATTTGTCAAAATCAATTTGCGGTAAATCATTAATATCTTTAAATGGTTGTATTGCTCCGAATTTACAAGATGCAGCACAAGGATCACAAGGTATTTTTTGAAAACATTCTATGATAGCTACTGCACCTTGAGATAATCTTTCTTGATCGGGAATTACTTTGGATAAATTCTCTTCAGTAGGAATACCGGTATTTTCTAACATTATTTAACCCCCTTCTCAATTAGTACTTCTTTTATACCTGCTTTTATCTTCTCGCTTAGAGGATTGGCTCTTAGCTCATTTGATTCATCTTTTAAATCTTCATTTAGTTCTCTATAATTATCACATTTATAGTTTAAACTTATTGCGGCATTTAGACCGGCAATCTTTCCTTCTATCATAGCACTACTTGCTTCTTCAATGCCGGCTACATCTCCGGCGATATAGATATTATCTAAATTCGTTTTCATATTTCCATCTCTCAAACTAACATATCCCCCTAATCTTGCACTATACTTCATTTGACATCCCGCTTGCCAGAGCAATTCAGAAAGAGGAGATAGACCTACCGCTAAACAAATGGTATCAACCTTAAGTTCTTTTTCTGTGTCAGGGATAAATTCGAAGTTTTTATTTATTTTAGAGATTACTGCCTTTTCTACACCATCAGTACCATAAACATTTTTTATAGTATGTGAGGTATATATCGGCACTCCTAAACGCCTAATTTTTGAAGCGTGCACCAGATAACCACCTATTTTAGGAAGGGCTTCTACAATTGCTTCTACATGAATACCTGCTTGTAATAATTGGTAGCTTACAATCAAACCGATATTACCAGCTCCTATCATTAATACATTATTTCCTGGAGCTACCCCATAAAGGTTCATTAAAGTCTGTACTGCCCCGGCTCCATAGACTCCAGGTAAATCATTATTCACGAAAGGCAACATATTTTCCGATGCTCCGGTAGCTACAATAATTTTCTTGGGCTTTATCTTGATTAATCTCTCATTTCTATTTCCCTGGACAACAGTAAGAATGCCATCTTTATAATACCCGGTAACAGTGGCATTAGGAATTATTTCGATATTTTTATACTTTTCTATTTTATTAAGTAATTGCCTGGCAATATCTATCCCTCTGATTCCGGCAAATTGTTTTGTAGAACCAAAAAACTTGTGAGTTTGCTTTATTAATTGACCACCTAATTTCAGGCTATCATCTATAAGAATTATCTTTACACCTAACGAGGCAGCATAAATTGCTGCAGACAATCCTGCTGGACCTCCACCAATTATGGCTATATCCGTTTTCTTCAATTGAAATCACCTTTCCCTTTTTGAGTTTCTACCTTCATCCCTGGTTCTAATTTTGTTACACAAGTTCTTACATTAGGAACACCATTTATTTTCATCAAGCAAGAAGAACATTTACCTATAGCGCAAAAAAAACCTCTGGGTCGGTGATACTTAATACTTTTACTTAAAACTTTTACTCCAGCAGCAACTAAGGAAGCAGCGACTGGTTCTCCTTCGTATCCTTCCATCTCTTTCCCGTCCAAAGTAAATTTAACTTTTTTACCCGGGTTAAATTCCAAAATAGGATGTTCTTTTATCCGCATACCTTCCTCCCTATCAAAATATTTATTTTTATTACTTTAACATAAAGATAGCTGCCATACGGCCGGTATTTCCCTTATCTCTTCTATAAGAAAAGAAATATTCGGGATTACCTGAAGTACATAATTCATTAACAAAAATATTCTTTTCTTGCAAACCAGCTTTAATTAATTGTAGATGGTTGGCTTTTTTTAAATCAAGACTCCACTCCTCTTTATTTTTTTTGTAAATTAATTCTCCACTAATTTTATCTTTATTTAACCAATAATCATTAATTTTATCTTTATTTCTAAAATTATAAGAACGAGTACTAATAGAGGGAAATATTGCAGCTAAGCAACTTCTTGGTTTTGTTCTAAAGATCTTTTTCATCTTAATCAATGTTTTTAAGGTTATTTCTAATTCTGTTCCTCTTCTTCCACCATGGATTAAGGCAATAGCTTTTTTAACCGGGTCTAAAATAAAAATGGGAACGCAATCAGCATAACACATTAAAAGAGCTATGCCGGGCGTATCTGTAATTAAGGCATCGGTTTGTGCAATCCCATTAGAATATTTAAAAACTCCCTTGCCTTTATCTTCTTTTCTTACGAGAGCTATCTTATCCTTATGGACTTGTTGGGCTGATACAGTATTTCGATAATCAATGTTCAAAACATCTAAAATTATTTTTCTGTTTTCTGCTACGAGGCTTTCTTTATCGCCTACATTATAGGCTAAATTAAGGTTATTAAAGGGGATTCTGCTTACCCCACCTGTTCGAGTGGTAAAAGCATTTATCACTAAGCTGGTGTTGTCTAATTCTCTACAGTTGAAATATTTTATTTGTCCAAATTTTTTTAACTCAAAATTCTGGTTCAAATTATCTCTACTTTTTGATAATATTTTTTAAAACTTATAATATATTGAAATAAAAAAGGGTGAGATATTCCAATGGAATTTCTCACCCTGTCTTTTTACCTGAAAGATTTTTCCAAAATATGGGAAATTACCCCTTCGGTGTTTATTAAAAACTTTCCAGAGTTCTGCCCGGCAATGGTCCTTTTGCCTGAGAGTTTAAATGTACTATACATCTTACCCTTTCGGCTTCTTTTCTGTGATAAAAAGACATCTCCCATTGCTTTCATCCAGAATAATATTTATTTAATTGTATTAACTTTGATTAGAAGAAGCTTTGCATATTATAGCATATTTAGATAAAAATAATATACTATTTTCTAAATACGACGTATATTTAAAAAATCCTTCTTTTTTTTGAAAATAGTTATAATTTTTTTCACAAACAACTAAATCAGTATCAAGTGTCAAGTATCGAGATAGCAAAATACAGTAATAAGTAATGTGTAATGTGTGACAAGTAATAAGTTTCGAGTTAAAAGTTTAAAGAAGGGGCATATTGTGTACACCCAAAAAATTCAGTAAAAATAAAGAATAATTAAAGATTCATGTAGGGGCTTGATTCATCAAGCCCGTCCTTAAAGTTACTAAAAAAGCCTGCAAACAGTACATTTTCTAACAAATTAGTGAAATTTAGTTTTAAACCGGTAAACTGGGTAACTGGCTAACTATAAAGTAATATGCGATACTCAATACACGATAGGCAATACTAATACTATAAGCTGTACGCTGTACGCTTGTCTTTTCACTTTTTCTCCCTTAAAAAAGTGGGTATATCTAAATCATTATAATTTATCTTATCTTTATTTAAATCAATCTCCTCAAGTTTGGGTTCTTCTGTGATTCCCTCTAAGGTTTCGAATCCGGTAGCTATCACCGTTACCTTTACTTCGTCATTTAACCCCTTATTAATTACCGCTCCAAAAATAATATTTGCATCCGGATTAGCTGCCCTGGAAATTATTTCAGCAGCTTTATTAACTTCATGCAAAGTTAAGCTTGAACTTCCACTGATATTAAATAACAACCCCTTAGCTCCATCGATTTTTGTATCCAAAATCGGGCTGTTTACAGCTCTTTCAGCTGCTTCTACAGCTCTGTTTTCACCACTTGCCCTTCCTAGCCCCATTATGGCTGTACCGGCATTTTCTATAATCATTTTTACATCTGCAAAATCTACATTTATCAAACCTGGCTCGACTACAATTTCGGTAATTCCCTGAATACCATGCAATAAAACCTCATCAGCAATTTTGAAGGAATCCAATATAGAAGTATTTTCCTCAACAACCTGAAGCAATCTATCGTTAGGTATTACAATTAAAGTGTCTACACATTCTTTTAATAATTTTATTCCTTCCTCAGCCTGCCTCATTCTTTTATGACCTTCAAAGGAAAAAGGCTTAGTTACTACTCCCACTGTTAAAGCACCTAAATCTTTAGATATTCGAGCAACGATAGGAGCACCACCAGTTCCTGTTCCACCTCCCATTCCAGCGGTGATGAATACCATATCCGCTCCCTTTAAAGCTTTAGCGATCTTGTCTTTGTCTTCCTCCGCAGCTTTACAACCAATTTTAGGATCCGATCCACTACCTAAACCCTTGGTTATTCTACTACCAATTTGTATTTTTTGTTCTGCATTAGAAAAGGCTAACACTTGGGCATCAGTATTAGCGGAAATATAATTAACCCCTTGTAATTTCACATCAATCATTCTATTAACAGCATTTCCACCGCCACCGCCTATGCCGATTACTTTTATCTCAATAAATTCTCCTACTTTATTATTAAGGCTAAACAATCTATAACCTCCCTACAAATAATGGAATATTAGCCTATTTAAAGGCAATAAAAAAAACTAAAAAAAATCTTTCAGCCAATTGATGGTTTTAGTAAAAATATTTTTTGCTCTTGTTTTTCTTTTAGCCGATTGAAACGATCTTCCAATAGAATATTTTTCGGTAGCAAAACTCAATAATCCAACCGCTTCAGAATAGGACGGGTCATTTATCATGTCTGCCAACTCCCCTTCATAATGGGGTCTCCCTAATCGAGAGGGTAAATTCAAGACCCGTTCTGCAACTTCTGACATACCAGGCAGCAAAGAACTTCCTCCTGTTATAACTATTCCTCCGGGAATCATATTATAACACCCAGATTTTCTAACTTCGGCCCCTACTAAACTAAATATCTCGCTTACCCGGGGCTCAATTATTTCTACCAAATACTTTTGGGATACCTTAACTTTATCCTTTCCGTTTAAACTGGAAATCTCTATTAATTTTTCAGGAGAAGCACTATTTTCAACTGAACTTCCATAATTAATTTTTATTTTTTCAGCTTCTTCTATAGAAGTTCTTAAACCAACGGTTAAATCATTAGTTATTTGGATACCTCCAACTGGTAAGACTGCAGAATAAGCCAATCCACCTTCA
>Ga0307992_1002079_pt1 | contig 11516 bp, 5 predicted proteins | sample EllFjometagen133_FD_203162 | JGI IMG/M metagenome (GOLD analysis project Ga0307992, IMG submission 203162) | Marine microbial communities from Ellis Fjord, Antarctic Ocean - #133 | ecosystem: Environmental > Aquatic > Marine > Unclassified | place: Southern Ocean | collected 2014-10-08
CATTTATTATTATTTCTTTAAATGCTATTTTCTACGATATGACAAACCAATTTGCATAACACTTATGCTTTTGCTATCATTCGAAGGTTTTCTATTAATATTTTCATGATCAATTTACAGAAATTTATAACAACAGTGACCAAGTGATTTATTTGGATAGCTTGTTAATAGCGGATGTTGAATCTGGCTTTGTTGATGACACCCTAATCCACGCAGTCCATGCTTTCATGTTCCCAGGTACAGGCAATGATTTCCCTATACAGCCCGGCGAACTGCTCGTTATTGCTCAAGATGCTATTGATCACTCACCGTATCCCGTAAACTCAGTTAATCTTTTAGATTCAGATTTCGAATATTATCTCGCAGACGAAGGTGATGTAGATAATCCCTATGTTACCGATATGATTCAAATACATTCTAAATATGGTCATGATTTTCTTTATTCTGTGTTCAATAATGCAATTTTAATTATGAAGGTTAAAGAGCCATACAAGCTTGGATATGATGGATTTAATCGCATACTGCTTCCCAAGTCTGACGTTGTTGATGGTGTTGAATACCGTGATAATCCAGCAGAAATGTACATGAAACGCGTTGATGCAAGTATAGATGGCGGACTTACCGGAGGTATCCCCTCCTACTCCAGCCAGTCGGTAGAACGCTATATAGACCGTTTTGAAGAAGGCCGAATGATTCTAATGGATAACAACAATTCCTCTTTGGATTTTCATGTAAACAATCCGCCCACTCCCGGCTATGTTGAGGAGGTGACAGAATGAAAAAACTTATCCTACTTCTCAGTATTGCCGTTATATTATTCGCTGAAACCCCCACTACAGAGGCACTTTTTCTAGATATTTATTCTGACTTTACAGCCGATCTTCCCATGCGAAACCCAGCTTATCTCGATAGCACAACAGCACCATACAATTACGCATTTAGCTATTCTTATTTGAACACAGGTGGAGATTACAAACTGCCTTTCTCTCCCGATGCCAAGAACTATCACAATATTGAAGTTTCGGCCTATCAGGAAATGGATGGTGGCCTTTATTTTGGCGGTCGCTTCGCTTACCGAAATGAAGAACGAATTGGCAAACTTTGGTTACACAATGCTGAAACAAATATTGATGTGCCTTTTTACTTTGGCGATAGCACAAGCGGTGATTTTAATTTAAATGGAATCGACTGGAATATCATTTTCTCTTATCCACTAAGCAAGAAAACTCGCATCGCTATGGATGTTTTTTATAATGTAGATGAACAATTCAAATCTGTTTTCCCTAAACCAAATTCCAAACGCAATAACCTGCATTTACGACCAGCCGTGTCATACCAATCAGACAATCTACGTTTAGGGATCATCGGCTCATATTTCAACTTTAAAGAAGAAATTGAAACCAAAAAATATAGTCTAGAGCAAAATCGCACACCTGCCTTTATGCGCATTCGTGGACTTGATCGTCCTTTACTCAGCTATGCAGAAACATCAGAAGAACGCCTACAAGCCATAGACGGTTTTGGCGCTTCGATGGATCTTGCAATGTTTGATCTTTTGACTTTACAAGGTGGATTTGAAGAAGCTCAAGCGCAAATAAACGATGGCGGCACCTATCCTGTAGACCAAGGTTCTTGGTGGTATAATCGTTTTAATTATCGTGCTGATCTTTATATCAATCTTCTTAAGAAAATACAAACTGATCTATTTTTCTTACAAGAACAAAATAAAGCGCACGGCTTTCACCCCACGCTCGAAGCTCAGATCTACAACATGAGTGCTCGTCATTTTGAGGGTGGCTTAGGTTTTAGCTATAATGCTTCATCAAATGAAGCCTGGAATGGAACAGTCTCTTATGCCTTTGAAGATCTTCTCCGTGAAGATACTTTCCTAGGTCTATCACATTATATTCCAGCTGAGATCCTACATTTGGGTATGGATTACACACTCCAACGAGGTAAAACCGGTTTTAATTTTAACCTGGCCTATGAATCAAAAGATGCAGGAGATGCCACAGAATACAATGAGCTTAGCGATTGGTATTACCAGATAATTACAAAAAATGAAATAGCTTATTACGCAATGGATACAGAGAGTATCCTTGCCGGACTTGAATTTTCTTTTCCCTATCAAAACATGCATATCGCAATTTCGGGGAACTATGAAGATGTGAGAGCGATGAAAAGTGATGACACATATCATGCAGCGAGTGTGAAGATAGAATTGAGATATTGACCTGTCGGGTTGATCCGTCGAAAGACGGAAAGCCGACTGGTCGAAATGACTGAAATGATTACCGTAGGGAACGGTCACGACCGTTCCCTACAAAAGCAAACCGTAAATTGTGAGATATGAAATGAGACAAAACCTGTCATCTCGACCGGAAGCACTTTAGTGCCATAGCGGAGAGATCTATTCCTGCCACAGAGACTTTGAAATAAATGAAACCACAGATAAGATCGTAAGATGTAAAATGTCATCTCGACCGAGAGATCAGTCAGTTGACTGAGAACGAGTGGAGAAATCTCAAACACTTAACCACTTTTGAGTAATTTGAGATCTCTCCACTCCGCTACGCGTCGGTCGAGATGACAGCATAAATATAAAAGGATAAAAATGAAAAAAATAATCACTGCTCTATTTGTTTTTACAACCATTCTAGCTTTTGCAAAAGCACCAACTATTGCAGTTGTTGTTGATAATATTACATATAATAAAGCTCAGTCATCGGTCGACAATTATTGTAGAGCATTAAAAGAAGAAGGTAAAAATGTTGCTCTTTTTTCACAAGCCTGGGAAAATCCGGAAGCTGTCCGCGAAGCACTGTCTTCAGTGAGTGATCTCGAAGGTGCGGTATTTATCGGTGACATTCCTATTGCCATGGTTCAGGATGCTCAGCATTTAACATCCGCATTCAAAATAGACCAAACTCGATTTAAAAGTCAGCAACGAATCTCCATTGCGACCGATCGTTATTATGACGATCCCGATCTGGTCTTTAATTTTATTAAACAAGATGAAGAAAATCCGCTCTTATTCTATTATTCACTTTCAGAAAAATCACCCCAATATATAGAAAAAGACTTTTACAGTGGTCGTATTTTTTCGCCGGTACATGATGGCAGCAAATATGAACTGATCGCAAAGTATTTAGATCGTGCCGTTTATCAAAAAAGTAATCCGGAAGTGCTGGACAATATGATGACTTATACCGGTCATGGATATCATTCCGAAGCACTGAATTCCTGGGAAAATCACACCTTGATGTTAAAAGAACAATTTCCAAGTCTTTTTATACCCGGTGGCAAGATCAAGAATTATGAACATACCATGTCCCGCAATATGAAAAAGATCGTCATGAGGGAACTGCAAGTTCCGGAATTAGATATGGTTATTTTCCATGCTCACGGTGGTGATGATACACAATATTTAACGGGATATCCACCTGCCGGAAACGCCAAAGAAAATATTGAAGCGGTCAAACGTTTTGTTCGCAGTAAACTACGTGCCGCCAAACGTCGCGGAAATCTTGATGAAGCCAGGGAATATTATATCACAAATTACGATATCCCAGAACATTGGGTTGATAATGTATTTGATCCGGAAAGCATTCTAGCAGATTCTATCTATGAAGCAAAGATAGATCTTTGGTCGGATGATGTTAAAAACATGAAAACCGGGGCTGAAGTCTTTATATTTGACGAGTGCTATAATGGACAATTCTACATGCCTAACTATATTTCAGGGACACATCTTTTCGGTGATGGCAATGTCATAGCCGGTGTTGCAAACTCAGTTAATGTCCGTCAGGATATCTGGGCAAATGAAATGCTTGGACTCTTAAAATACGGTGTTCCGATCGGTGAATGGCATCTTACAAGAACCTATTTGGAATCACATATCATTGGTGATCCGACTTTTCATTTCAAAGAAAATAATTCTAAAGCAACAGCAGCATCTTATAAAAAGTTACTTAGATCCAAAGAAGCTTCATTAAGAACCTTTGGTGTTTATAAAATGACTAAAGAATTGGGATTAAAGGCTGAGGCAACACTATTGGATATCTATGGGAATGATGCATCAGCCAATGTTCGACTTGAAACCCTAAAATCTCTAGCTACTTTAAGAACTCCCGCCTTTAGAAAACTCCTTGCAACAAGCATTAAAGATCCCAGTGAATTGATCCGTCGCATTACCGTTAATTGGATGGGCAAGATCGGCGATAAAGGGAATATTCCTCTATTGGCAGATCGCATGGCAAATGATATATCAGAACGCGTATCTTTTTCAGCTAAAACGTCTCTCGATCTTCTCTTTGCACATCCCTGTGCAGATGATTTTCTTGAAAAGATCGCTCTTGATAATGATCTTGATACAGCCGTGGTCAATCACCGCTACCGTCGCGCACAAAGCTGGCTGTATGATGAAATCTTGCCTACGATCACAGATACAAGTCTAACTGCTAAGAAACGTATGTCAAAGATCAGAACTTTCCGGAATTACAATTTTACACCCGGTGTAAAGACCCTGATCGAAATAGCGCAAGATAAAACTGATGATCCCCTTGTTCGTAAAGGAAGTATCGAAGCTTTGGGTTGGTTCGTCATGAATCCGAACTACAAAGACCTGATCTCAGAATTGCAGGTACTGACCACATCTGAAGTTCCTGAAGTTAAAGCCGAAGCGATCAAAAGCATTAAGCGATTGAAAGCGGGAGCAAACCTTGTGATCACTCCTTAATCAATTGATAATTCCCCCTGCTTCATTAAAACTTTGCAGGGCATGCGAAGAATAATTGACAATTTAACTCGCAATGATCAATTGAATTTATACTACCCTGACGAAAGGAGGGGTTGAACCAAAAATAGCCCGGCATGAAATGCCGGGTTTTTGTTTTTATCTAAAAAAATCAACCCCGAACGAAGTTGCCTGCCCTGTGTATCCGTCAGCTGACGGAGAAAAGGGGAACAGTTGCATAATAATAGAACTTAATTCTATATAAAATTACAACCACAGCGTGGTTGAATAAAAAGAGTAAAAAGGCAAGACCTTTCAGCTCGATACGATCCGTCAATTGACGGAAAGGGGTGCTGGATGGTCGAAAGAAGTAAGTAGAAAGTAGTAGAGAAAAGAAAAAAAAGAGGGTTAGAAGGTACGAAAGTGGAATAAATATTATAATTTTGTTCAACCCTTCCACAAGGTCAGGGTTATTTTACTTTAGATCATGATGTCCCGGGGTTTCACCCCGGGTTATTATCATGTTCAAACCCTCGATAAACTCGGGGTTGCAAGAAAAAGGAAGAGCGGGGACTTATACTGTTATTTGCCCCCTTCCGGGGTCTAGGAATATCGAATAATGAATGTTGAATTATAAAGCAAATATTTTTCTGTTTTATGAATAACCCAGGTTTATAAGCTGGGGTAATTGGTAACCAAAATTCAGGCTTTAGCCCAGAATACTGGATATATATTCAACCCCGTCGGGGTTGGAAATATGGAAATATGCAAGTTTATACTCTTCTTTGATCCCTTCGGGATCTAGAATAAAGAAACAAGCTCCCAGAAACAAAATAAAACAGATTTCAGAGTGCAAAATTTTGATATATTATTTTGTTCATACTCCATACTCGATTTGCGAGCTTATGTGAAATTCCACGTGAGGTAAAAGATGTTGATTCCGTGTGCTTAGTTACTTCGTGGAAATTTTTCATTGTGAACTTAATTATCTTTGCGGGGAAATATATTCTTCTTAGTGTCTTTGTGGTACTTTGTGCCTCCGTGTGAGGTTCTTGCAATTTCGCGCACACCCACGCTGTCCATCAAGTCCATGAATGCCCGTATAGAACTTGCAATTTACTATTTGTAAATAATATTGAAGTTTGTTAGGTTAGCACGATAGATATAATTAATTTTTAGATGAACTGTCAAACACATGCTTTTTGCCTTCGCACATTTTTGAGTAATTTGACAGATTAAAACTAAACGGAAAATTGTATTTTTATGAACTAAATTAAAAACCTCAGAGATAAGTAAAATATGAGCCTGTTTCAAAAATCAGTTGAAAATAAATATTTAAACGATCTTGATTCGATATTAATCGACGAAAAATATGCTGATTTTCAAAATTATTTTGGTAATCCGGAAAGACAGGAAAATATAAGAAATTCGAAAGAAGAACAATTTCAGGAAGGATTTTTACGAGAATTATTTGTGAAGATTTTGGGATACACTTTAAACCCGGAACCAAATTTCAACCTGATAAGCGAACAAAAAAATATCTCGGATAGTAAAAAAGCTGACGGAGCAATTTTGAAAGGCGAAGATGTAACCGCCGTGATTGAATTAAAAGGAACTGACACCACCGACCTTGATAAAATTGAAACGCAGGCTTTCGGATACAAAAACCACCACCCAAAATGTAAATATGTAATCACATCAAATTTCGAGAAACTTCGATTTTACATTCAAAATGCGGTTGATCACATTGATTTTGATTTGTTCAAACTTTCAAAAGAACAATTCTCCTTGTTGTGGCTTTGTCTGGCAAAAGACAATCTGTTAAATGATTTACCTTTAAAAATTAAGGAATCATCGGTTTTACAGGAAGAAAACATTAGCAAAAAATTGTATGCCGATTATTCAAAATTCCGCGAAGCAATTTACAACAACCTTGTAAAAAACAATCCTGAAACCGATAAACTTTTACTTTTCAAAAAAACACAAAAACTGCTCGACCGTTTTCTATTCATCTTTTTTGCCGAAGACAGGTTACTACTTCCGCCAAATTCAATCACCGAAATTGTTAAACAGTGGACAACTTTAAAAGATGACCTTGACGAGTATTTCCCTTTGTACTCGCGTTTTAAAAAATACTTCGGCTACATGAACACAGGCTACCAGGGCAAGAAATATCAAATTTATGCCTACAATGGCGGACTTTTCAAGCCCGATGAAATTCTGGACAACATTACAATAGACGATGATATTTTGCACGTACACACGCTACGCCTAAGCAAGTACGATTTTGAAACCGATGTTGATGTAAATATTCTTGGTCATATTTTTGAACATTCGCTGGGGGAAATTGAAAATGTACAAGCCGAAATAAAAGGTGAAAAAGTCCTTAGCCAAAAAACAAAACGCAAAAAAGATGGTATTTTTTATACCCCAAAATACATTACCAAATATATTGTTGAAAATACACTTGGGAAACTCTGCGAAGAAAAACGGGCAAAATTAAAGATTATAGACGAAGAATATGCAAAAGGCCGAAAAAACCGAAAAAAGGAAGTGCTAAAATCTCTCGATAAAAAACTGAATGATTACCGGAACTACTTATTGAGTTTAAGCATTCTCGATCCGGCTTGTGGTTCAGGGGCTTTTTTAAACCAGGCATTGGAATTCTTAATAAACGAACATCGAAAAATTGATGAGTTGCGCAGACAGTTACTCGGCGGGTCAATTCCGTTTTCGGATATTACAACCGACATTCTTGAAAAGAACATTTACGGGGTTGATCTAAACGAAGAATCGGTTGAAATTGCCAAACTATCGCTATGGTTGCGAACGGCACAAAAAGGACGAAAACTTAACACACTTAGCAATAATATAAAATGTGGTAACTCGCTAATTGACGACCCCGAAATTGCCGGCGAAAAAGCGTTTAACTGGCAAAACGAGTTTCCTGAAATATTCGCCAAAGGCGGTTTTGATGTTGTAATTGGGAATCCGCCGTATGTACAATCTCATTCTATTTCAAAATCAGAGAAAAACTTCATCTACAAAAATTATAAAACAGCAGAATATCAAATAAACACCTACGGAATTTTTGTTGAACAATTTATTCGACTACTAAAAACCAATTCCTTTTATAGCCTGATTATCCCTAATTATTGGCTTTCAACAAAATTTGACAAATTTCTCAGAAAAGAAATTTTCATTGATAATAATTGTTTGGAAGTGATTAATACTTTCGAAGTATTTGAAAGTGCAACAGTTGATACATTGATTTTAACGGGTCAAAAAGCCAAATTCATAAATCCGAAAACTTCCTTTTATTCAATCTCGAAAAATTATAAGACAATTGAAGAACGCTTGAATGCAATTAACCTACGGATATGGGAATACTCCGAACAAAAACAATTTGTAAATGGAGATGAAGAAAACACAATCAGTTTTAATAAAGAATTGAATCTAAAGGGAAAATATTTTTTAAAAGATTTCCTAATCTTTAAAAAAGGTATGCAACCCTATGAAAAAGGAAAAGGAAATCCGCCACAAACAAGGGAAATGATGAATGATAAAATATATCATTCAAACATTAAAATTGATGAAACATATTTTCCATTATTAGGGGCAAAACACATTCACCGCCACTTTTTAGTTCCCTATACCGAATACATAAAATACGGAAAAAACCTTGCAGCACCGCGCAATCCTGATATCTTCAAAGGTGAACGGATTTTAATCAACCGGATTTTATCGAAAGTTAAGATTAATGGCGTTTTACTTTCAGAATCTTACATCAACAATACTGATGTTTTCAATTTAATCCCATACCCAAACAATTCAGTTTCAATTAAAGTATTGTATGGCTTAATTGTTTCAAAACTTTGTGCAACCTATTTCAAAAAAGCCAATGTAAATTTAAATAGAAATGCTTTCCCAAAAATAAATGTAAACACATTGGAAGCTTTTCCTATTCCGGAAATATTGCCTGAAATTCAAAACAAATTTGAATTGCAAATTGATTCAATTATTGAGAAAACCTTAAAATTTCAAAAAAGTAAATCAAAGTTTATCGAACTTGTAAAAGATAATTTGGCAGTAGCTAAAATCTCAAAAAAAGCAGATGCTTTTTATGACTTTGATTTTAAAAGCTTTCTGTCAGAATTAAAAAAACAGAAAGTTACGCTTTCATTAGCCGACCAGTCGGAATGGAAAGATTTTTTCGAAACCACAAAATCAGAAATAAATCAACTCCTATCCGAAATCGAAAAAACCGATAAAGAAATTGACCAAATGGTTTATGAATTATACGGATTAACCGAAGATGAAATCAAAATAATCGAGAACAATTAAAAGAATAGCTCATGGAACAAATGAACAACTCAGAAATATTACTTTATCAAACCAAAGACGGGCAAACCCTTAGGCAGAACAAGAGAGAACTATGAATGAAATTGGGGACATAATGAAAGAACAACAAAATATTCTTATTTATCAAAATGCCGATGGTAATATCAAACTAGATGTTCATTTACAAGATGATAGCGTTTGGGTTACACAAGAACAAATGCAAAACTTGTTTGGAAAGTCAAAAGCTACAATAAGTGAGCATATAAAGAATGTTTTTGCGGAAGGAGAACTGGATAAAAATGCAGTAGTTCGGAATTTCCGAACTACTGCATCAGACGGTAAAAACTATGCTACCAATTTTTACAATCTCGATGTTATTATTTCGGTTGGCTATAGAGTAAAATCACTACAAGGCACACAGTTTAGAATTTGGGCTACAAAACGCATTCACGAATACATTGTAAAAGGTTTTACAATGGACGATGATCGCCTAAAACAAGAAGGCGCACGAAGTCGCTATTTTGAAGAACTCTTGCAGCGAATTAGGGATATTCGTAGCAGTGAACGAAATTTTTATCAAAAGGTAAGCGATATATATTCGACCAGTATCGACTACAAAGAAGATGAAGAGTTGACTAAATTGTTTTTTGCTACCGTCCAAAATAAAATGCATTTTGCCATTCACGGACAAACGGCAGCCGAAATGATACATCAACGTGCCAATGCAGAAAAACCATTTTTAGGACTTACAAATTTCAAAGGAAATCATATTACTCAACGAGATATTGGTATTGCCAAAAATTACCTATCCAAAGATGAATTAAAGCAATTAAATTTAATTGTTTCAATGTATTTAGATTTTGCAGAACTGCAAGCTAGCAATGGCCGATTAATGAAAATGCAGGATTGGATACAAAAACTAGATGATTTTTTAAAAATAAGCGAGAAAGAATTATTGACCAACACCGGTACAATAAGCCATACAACAGCTATTGAAAAAGCAAATCTGGAATTTGAAAAGTACCGGAAGGCTGAGGATAAAAACTATATATCTGATTTTGATCGTGAAATGAAACTATTAGAAAAAGAAGTAAAGAGAAAATAGCCTACCCTACCCGCTAAATAAAAATCATATGTTTGTTCAAAGCTCAAGATACAAAGAATAGAAAAAGGGCTCGATATGTCGAGCCCTTTTTTATATCTCACATTTTACGTAATCATCAATTAAATTTGTGCCGCTCCCACGGAGCTCATAATTTATATCAGACCGATCAACTACAAAGCTATCGTCCCTACGGGACTCCTTGAATAATGAACAAAGATTAACGATATGCGATTTTCGAAGTAAATATTTACTTCGTCATTCAAAACTCCTTGTTCCTTGTTCGGATATCGATTCTTCTCGACTCGACCATCCGGCAGATCCTCTCTACGTTCGGACACCAACCGGAAAGTATTAACGTCTCACATTTTACGTCTCACCAGCCTGCCCTGCGTAGCCTGGGCGAAGCAGGGTCTTACGTCTTTATTTCTCTTCCATAAACGGATAGTCATATGTCTTTGGCGGATTAAAGGTTTCCTTTACGGTTCGTACAGATACCCAACGCATCAGGTTCATGGATGAACCGGCTTTATCGTTCGTACCGCTGGCTCTGGCGCCACCAAAAGGTTGCTGTCCAACGACCGCACCTGTCGGCTTATCATTGATATAAAAGTTTCCGGCTGCATTGGCGAGTTTATCTTTTGCGATCAAAACAGCTTTTCTATCCTGAGCAAAAATGGCACCGGTTAAAGCATATGGAGATGTTTCATCGCAGAGCTTTAACGTTTCTTCAAACTTATCGGCTTCGTATACATAAATTGTCAATACGGGGCCAAAAACTTCTTCTTCCATAGACTTGAATTTAGGATCGGTGGTCACAATGGTTGTCGGTTCAATAAAATAACCTTTAGATTTATCGTATCCGCCACCGGTAATGATCTCGGCATCTTTGCTATCTTTTGCATAATCAATATATCCTGCGATCTTATCAAATGCAGCTTCGTCAATCACAGCGGTCATGAAATTCGTAAAATCAAGAGGTGAACCTACCTTGATCGTTTTAACCATGGCAACATACTTTTCTTTCACTTCATCCCAAATATTATCGGGCATATATACACGTGAAGCGGCAGAACATTTTTGTCCTTGAAATTCAAAAGCGCCGCGTAACATGGCAACAGCCAAAGTATCAACATCAGCAGTTTTATGAGCAAAAATAAAATCTTTTCCACCAGTTTCGCCCACAATGCGAGGGTAGCTTTTATAATTTGAAATATTATTACCAATGGTTTTCCAAACATGTTGAAAAACTTCTGTAGAACCTGTGAAATGAATACCTGCAAAATCGGGGTGATTAAAAACGATATCACCAATCTGCTGGCCACTACCTGGCAAGAA
>Ga0307992_1002081_pt1 | contig 11514 bp, 9 predicted proteins | sample EllFjometagen133_FD_203162 | JGI IMG/M metagenome (GOLD analysis project Ga0307992, IMG submission 203162) | Marine microbial communities from Ellis Fjord, Antarctic Ocean - #133 | ecosystem: Environmental > Aquatic > Marine > Unclassified | place: Southern Ocean | collected 2014-10-08
TTGAAAAAAAGTTTATAGAAATTGGAGAGAAATTACAAAAACATTTAATTAAAAATAAATCGAAAAAGTTAAAAAAATATGCTTTTAAAGCAAAAAGATAAATATCCAAGACTGGAGATCAGAAATAAAAATGGTCTTGCGAAGAGAATTTCTAGCGAGAAATTCTCGAAAGAAAAAGCATTGGACCTTATTAATGATGTTTTGGAAAATCATGATCGATTTTGGGGTGATGTCGATAGCGCTTCAGAGCCAGAGAAGGCTAAATATGTAAGGAGTTGCAAAGGGACAAAACTAGGAAAACTTTTGTCTAAAATCGATAAAAAAATATTAAAACCTCAAGATGAGTTAGTCCCAGATTTTATTTTTGGAGGCTTATCGGAAAGAGACCATGTTAAGGCAGTTTGTTTTTTATTGGGAAAGCAAAGGAAACGAACTTTATTAAAATTAGACATTAGTAAATTTTTTGAACAAATAAAATATCAAGATGTTTATGATTTTTTCAGGTTTAAATGTAGGTGCTCTTCTGGCGTTGCTAGAATTTTTGCAAACTTGTGTTGCGTTCCAACTGGTCCGAAAGAGTTTAAAAATGAAAATGAAAAAACGTTGGCAAGGGGTTTTGCTACTTCAACTCGCTTGGCCCTTTGGTGCAAACTCTTTGCATTTCAAAGAATATATTGGGAGGCTAAAAAGAAGCTCAATGGACATGATCCTAAGATAGCAATTTTCGTTGATGACATTGGGATAACAGGGAGTAATGTCTCAAGAGAAGAAATGCAGAAATTGTCTGATCGAATCGAAAAAATTCTAATAGGGTATGGTTTGCCCTTGAATCAGGAAAAAAAGGAGAAAGGGATAGTTTCTTATTTAGATAAAAGTATGGAACATTTAGGATTAGGCATAGGGAGAAATAAAATTTATTTTGGAGAAAAAACAAGAAGAAGACAAAGTGAGGTAACGGATCAACTCAAGAGAGACGATTTAACTTTGATTGAAAAAAAATCTTTGGTTAGAAAGAACAAGGCTTACAAGCAAGGAAGCAGTTATATCAAAAAGATTAACAAGAAAGCAATAGATAATATTTAGAAATTGAAAATTAAGTCATTCAAAATTGATTGAAAATTGAAAATTGTGAATTGAAAATTGGTGAAGCCGATTGCTGATGACCGATTACTGGTTGCGTTAACTCTTGACAACTTTTATTTCTCTGCTATATTTAATGAAGTTGTTTTGAGAGGTTTGATCTTTGAGGGGGATTTTATTTTACCTCCTGGATTTGTATCTCAAAAACAACTAGTAAAACTTAAGCCAATTAATGACAATCGCAATTAACGAGCTAAAATTAAAGAAAAAATAGGTTTTACGAATTGAATAAGCTCGTAAGATCGCTCCGGCGATTTTTTTGTTTGAAAAAGATAAATCAAAGAAGGTAAAGCAAGGTGAAAATTCGATATGAAGAATTAGGTGATATCATTTCTAATTAAACACCAATCACCCAAGTCTTGAAAATTTGAGCTACGACTTTGAAAAAAATATTTAAATGTATCTATGGATACTAGTTTAAAATTTATTTCTTTGTCTCGCAACAAATTTTCTGTGACTTAATGATTGTTGGTTAATAGAAAATGATATAGGTTTTTTTATCGGACTTTCATTAAGGTTAAATGAAGGTAGAACGTTGAAAAAAGTGGAACTATTATATAGTCGATTAAGTTTAATAGTTTTTTAATAATGTAGATGTAGGTGTTATATAGAAATATATAATTGTAATATAAAATTAGAGTATAAGCTTTTGTATTGTGTGAATAGCAGATCATTTCGATCTTTGTTATTTGCCAGTCAAAAGTGCGGTGCTCAACTAAGGCACATGATGGATGCCTTGACTGAAATAAGCGACGAAGGACGTAGTAATCTGCGATAAGTCTCGGGGAGGTGATAAACAACCTTTGATCCGGGAATTTCCGAATGCGGAAACGCGACAGAGCAAACCTCTGTTACTCGTTCATGTCTCATTGAATTTGACTATTGTCGAGTTCAGCGAGACATGAGCGGGGGCTAACTCGGGGAACTGAAACATCTTAGTACCCGAAGGAACAAAAATTAATTAAAGATTCCCTAAGTAGCGGCGAGCGAAAGGGGAACAGCCTAAACCATAAACTGAATAGTGCGAAAAAACATCACTACCATATCGAAAGGAAAGTCTTCTAAAGCTTATTCCTTTGATTAGTTTGCGCCGGCGTTGTCGGTGAAAATCTGGACCACTTCCTTTTAAAGGAGCTAGGTCCGTGCGATGTTTTAGTACTTACTCTAACCTTAGAACTTTAAGGTTAGACGTACTATTCAGTTTATGGGGTTGCGAGGTAATTACGACCATTTATTTGGTGTGAAGTTACAAAATTTATTTTTAGCAGAATATCTTTGGAAAGAGAGACCATAGAGGGTAATAGTCCCGTAAGCGAAAAAAATAAATCTTCATTGTAGTTATTCTCAAGTAGGGCGGGGCCGGTGAAACCCCGTTTGAATCCGGGAGCACTATCTTCCAAGGCTAAATATTATTTCAGATCGATAGCGAACTAGTACTGTGAAGGAAAGGTGAAAAGAACCCCGAAAGGGGAGTGAAATAGATCCTGAAATCATGTGCTTACAAAGAGTAGGAGTCCACTTTCGAGTGGATGACTGCGTGCTTTTTGCAGAACGAACCAACGAGTTAATTTATATGGCTAGCTTAAGTCACTTTGTGAAATAAGCGTAGTGAAAGCGAGGTTTAACCGCCGTATGGAGTCTGTTTATTCAGGCTTCAAAGTCTTATGAATTAGACCCGAATCCGGACGAGCCATGCATGAACAGGGTGAATCTCAAGTAACATTGAGAGGAGGCCCGCACCCACGCGTCGTTTAATGCGCGGGGATGATTTGTGCATAGAGGAGAAATTCCAATCGAGTCCGGCTATAGCTGGTTCTTCCCGAAATAGCTCTTGGGCTAGCGTTGGGTAAATTATTAATAAGGGGTAGAGCTACTGAATGAGTGCATCGGACTATGTCTAGATCGCTCAACCAAACTCCGAATACTTATTAATGTACCCCAACAGTCAGAACTTGGGTTCTAAGATCCAAGCTCAAAAGGGAAACAGCCCAGATCGCAATCTAAGGTCCCTAAATCTATGCTAAGTGGAAAAGAAGGTGAAATTACTTTGACAACTAGGAGGTTGGCTTAGAAGCAGCCATCCTTAAAAGAATGCGTAATAGCTCACTAGTTCAGTGATTTTGCGTCGAAGATGTACCGGGGCTAAGCATAGTACCGAAGATGCGAATTTAATATTTATTTATTAAGTGGTAGGGAAGCGTTCTATTTGCTGTGAAGCCTTAAGCGTGAGCTTAGGTGGAGCGAATAGAAGTGAGAATGTTGGTATGAGTAACCGCAATACGGGTTAAATCCCCGTACACCAAAAGTCTAAGGTTTCCTGGGCTATGACAATCATCCCAGGGTCAGTCGGTCCTAAGGCGAGTCTCGATTAAGGTCGAGGGTAGTCGATGGACAGCAGGTTAATATTCCTGCACTACTGTATTATTCGATGGAGTGACGCATTTTAGTAATCTTTGCCGGTTATTGGATTCCGGTAGGCAATTTAAGGGAGTTAGATAGGTAAATCCGTTTAACAATATTCCAAGAATTGACTCGAATTCTGATTTTATCAGAAGAAGAAAGGCGAGCAGAGTGCCGGGAAAAGCTTCTAAGATTAGTAATATAGTATCCGTACTAAAACCAACACAGGTAGACAAGGCGAGTAGCCTACGGTGAACGGGAGAACCTTCGTTAAGGAACTCGGCAAAACAGCGACCGTAACTTCGGGATAAGGTCTGCCGATCCTATTTATAGGATTGGCCGCAGCTAAAGATGTCTGGCGACTGTTTATCAAAAACACAGCTCTCTGCTAACTCGTAAGAGGATGTATAGGGGGTGACGCCTGACCAGTGCTGGAACGTTAACGAGAGCGGTGCAAGCCAATCTCCGAAGCGCCAGTGAACGTCAGCGATAACTATAATCGTTCTAAGGTTGAGATTATTTTTTTAAAGTAATCTCAAAGACTGGAACGATTGTGGGGAAGTGTAGTCGAGTATATTTAATTTAAAATAAAGTTGAAAAGTTGAGAGGTAAAAGTAGTTGCTTATTATGTAAAGTTAACATAATGTCTAAAAAATTCAGCCATATGCTGGAAAGTCTGGAGAATCTGGAACTACTCAAATGTAATTTATTGCATTTAGTAAAAATGTTCCCAGTGTAGTTTGCAAAAACTGCCAGATAATCAGCAGGAAAGACTAAGAACGATTGATGAAATTCTTAGAATCCTCAGAGACTAAACGCTGAAGTCACTAGGATTAAGTGACAAGTTATAGTCCGTGCTTTGTAGCGATGCAAAGATTAACATGTCAGAGCGAAATTCCTTGTCGGGTAATTTCCGACCCGCATGAAAGGCGTAACGACTGGACAACTGTCTCAACGAAGGACCCGGTGAAATTGCAATGGGGGTAAAGATGCCCTCTACCTACGGCAAGACGAAAAGACCCCGTGGAGCTTTACTACAGCTTGGCATTGCGTTTGATGTTATACTGCTGAGCATAGGTGGGAGACTATGAAGTCCTGATTTTGGTTGGGATGGAGTCATCAGTGAAATACCACTCTGTGTGATGTTGAATGCTAACCCTGGTCTGTTATTTGCACTTTTTTAGGTCATATTTTTATGACTTCGATTAGAAAAGTAAATGATAAGATTAAGTGTTAATGTAAGTAAGTATGTCATTATATATGTAATGATATATGTAAGTAAGTTTTTCACAGTTTTTAACGAGATTGTTTTTAATGATGTTTCAAAACAGACTTTAACTACAATTTCGAAAGTAACAATAATTTGATCGTTTACGAATCTAATCGCTCAAGAGATTATTTATTTAGTCTCTGAAAAAGTCCAAATACCAGACCGGGAACAGTGCCTGGTGGGTAGTTTGACTGGGGCGGTCGCCTCCCAAAGTGTAACGGAGGCGCTCATAAAGTTTGGCTAGCTCCGGATGGAAATCGGAGTGATAGGACAAAACCATAAGCCAAATTTACTGCGAGACCTATCAGTCGAGCAGTTACGAAAGTAGGATTTAGTGAACCGACCGTGGCATATAGATGCGCGGAAGATCAGCAGATAAAAGTTACCCCGGGGATAACAGGCTAATAGCGCCCAATAGTTCATATAGACGGCGCTGTTTGGCACCTCGATGTCGGCTCATCTCATCCTGGGACTGAAGAAGGCCCCAAGGGTATGGCTGTTCGCCATTTAAAGAGGTACGCGAGCTGGGTTCAAACCGTCGTAAGACAGGTTGGTCTCTATCTGCCGTAGGCGTTGTTGTTTGAGGAGATTCTTTCCTAGTACGAGAGGACCGGAAAGAGCTAACCTCTGGTGTATCAGCTGTCACTGCCAAGTGCACCGCTGAGTAGCTATGTTGGTTAGGGATAACTGCTGAAAGCATATAAGCGGGAAGCCCACTCCAAGATAAGACAACCGTTTCGATTTATCGAAACAAAATTTCCTGGTAGACTACCAGGTTGATAGGTTCTAGGTATAAGTGCAGTAATGCATTAAGCCGAGGAATACTAATAAATTTAGGAGTACCCACTTTTTCTCTTTGATAATCATTTTGTGACGTTTACGTCCTCAATGTGGTTATTAATGAGATTTCGACTGGCAATTAACAGTGATTGATTTAAGGTAATGAAACCCTTGATTCAAGATCTAAAAAAGTTTAAACTTGATTTATATTACAGAATTAAAAAAACGTGATTTAAAATTTAACTCACTCGGTTATTTTTAGCTGAAAAGGGTTTTATTTTGTCAAATAGGGGGTGTTTTTAATTTCGATTTAAATTCTTGAAAATATGATTAAAAATGGCACGTTTCAATTGTCTTTGATGATATTGGGAGTAATAATGTTCTGTACTTTTGTACTTTTATTTTCCGCTCCAGTTATCAAAGCTTTTTAACAGGGAACTTTCTTCAAGAAAAATTTCCAAAAATTTCTTTTAAAATTTACATCTACAAAATTCAATTCAATTCAATTTGAATTTATAGTTCTTGGTGTTTATAGCGACGGGGTAATACCTGATCCCATTTCGAACTCAGCAGTTAAGACTGTCTGCGCCGATGGTAGCCTTTACCGGTGAGAGTAGGTCGATGCCAAGAACCATGAATTCAAATTTTAAAAACCGCTTGTAATAGGCGGTTTTTTTGATTATTTGCAAAGTTGTTCAGAAAAGAATATAATTTAAATGATAAATAAACAAAAATAAAATCTTTAATCTAATGAAATGGAATCTTTCAAATTATTAAAAAATGAAATTGCTCAATTAAAAGAGCAATCGCAAAAAGTTAATCAACAAATTGAGCAACTTCAAAAAAACCAAAATTTCTTAAATGAAAAGCTTATCGGAATAAAAAAAGAGGCTGTTATTGAGAATAGGGTTGAAAATATAGAAACATCAAAACCTGAAGAAAGAGAAGAACCAAAATCAGTCGGAGGAATTTTCTTGATAATTTTTGGATGTTTATTATCTTTGACTATTGTTGGCGCTATAATTGGAATCCCTTTGCTTATTTGGGGAGTTGTTTTGGTTTCTAGAAAGTCAGAAGGAAAATCACTCAAAATCGAAGAAGAAAATAAAAAAACGAACAAACCAGTAGTCAAGACGGCCGAAATTAAAAAAACAATTCAAACTCAAACAACCCCAGATTCTCAATCTTTCGAAGAAAATTTAGGTATAAAATGGTTTACGCGAATTGGAATTTTGGCGCTTGTTTTGGGAATTGGTTTTTTCATCAAATACACCATTGATATGGGTTGGATTAGCCATTTAATGAGAATATCAATGGGAATTATTTTCGGAATAAGTCTCGTGATATCTGGACAATTTTTATCGAAAAAAGAAAAATATAGTAACTGGGCCAAAACTTTAGTTGGAGGCGGTTTCGCAATTACTTATTTTGTTGTTTTTGCTGCCTATCATTTTCAAGAATATCGAATGGCGATTGGAATGAGTCAAACTCTGGACATTTTTCTTCTGAGCTTGGTAGTGCTTACTGCAATCCTATTTTCTCTAAAAGATAACTCCCGAATAATAGCCGCTGAATCATTTTTCTTGGGCTATTTAGTCGCCTTGTTGAATAATAATTTTGAAGTAATGACAATTGTCTATACTCTAATTCTTACTTTGGGATTAGTAATTGTAGTCTCTTACAAAAAATGGTCCTTAATCGGCTTGGGCGGAATAATGGCCTCATATTTTATGTATTTGTTATGGCTTAATGACAACCCAGATTCTTTCATGTATTCAGGCTTGATTCTCGTCAGCTATTTTATGGCCTTCACAGTCCAGTCAATCTTTTTAACTGAGAAAAAAGAAATTTTTGGAAAAAATGTTTCAATGATTCTAATCAATTCTGGTCTTTTCTTCTTGCTATATTATTCTCAAATCGAAAAATACTATCCCGATTTTGCTGGATTTTTTATTTTCATTTTGGCCATTTTTAATTTTATTGGACTTTATATTTTTAAAATCTTGGGAGAACGAAAATATTCATTTGTCTATCTGTGCTTGGCTTTATTCTGTGTCACTCTTTTTATCCCAATTCAGTTTAACCCTGAATTGGTGACGATTGTTTGGTCTCTTGAGGCACTTGTTTTATTAGCTATGTTTTTGAAATTGAGGATCGATGTTTTGAAAAACAGCTCTTTTATCATCGCTTTCATCGTGGCTTTTAGAACTTTTTTTATAGACACCTCTGCGCTTGCTAAGCTAGATTTAAATCATCTATTTAGTAGTACCCGATTATTTTCTTTTTTAGCGACAATTCTTTGTTTTTACGTAATGTCTAAAATTATTAAAAACAGAAAAGAAATATTTGAAGAAGGAGAACTTAGAATCGCTTCAATTTATTTGTGGTTGGCTTCCGGTTTCTTGGTTCTAATTATTTTCTTGGAACTAGCTGATGATTATTCATTTTTAGTGACGGTTCTTTTGTCATTCTTAACTTTGCTCTATTTATCAATCTCGAAACTAAGCAACAAAGAATTTTATCAGCAAGCTCTCGTTTTTTCGATGATATTATTTAGCAAAGTTTTGTTTTATGACGCTTGGAATTTTAACGATTTTAGTTTAATCAACTTATTTTCTAGCTCTCGCTTTTTCGCTTTTATAATAGTAACGGTAGTGTTTTACGGAGTTAGTTGGAATTTAAAAAATAATAGTGAATTACTGGATAAATCAGTCATGTTTGTCTCAAATATTTATTCATATTTAGGCACATTTTTAATTTTCCTTTTAATTCTGATTGAAATGGAAGGTTTTTGGATTTCTGCTACTTGGAGCATTTTGGCGCTAAGTTTAATGATGATTGGACTATTTTTGGGCAACAGGCAATTGAGACTTCAGGGAATAATTATTTTCTTAATCACTATTCTTAGAGTTTTCTTGTATGACTCAAGTAGTTTAGATACAATTTATCGAACTTTCTCCTATATTGTTTTGGGTTCAATCTTGCTTTCAGTTTCCTTCCTCTACACAAAATACAAAGAAAAACTCAAGGAAATTCTTTAAAGTTTATAATTTGAAATTTTTAAGAATTTCTGCTATTGTTTAATTGGAAACAATTCCTAAACAGAGATAAAGAATCAAATAAAAAATGGAAAAAAGAGATATTAAAAGAAATCTAGTAGTTTTAGTTTATTTAGCTTTGTTGGGAGCGCTTATTTTTGGTATTTATTTTTTTCTTAAACCTCGGGCGACTTGCAACGACGGAATCAAAAATCAATTAGAAGAAGATGTTGATTGCGGTGGGCCTTGTTCAGCTTGTGAGGTGATTCATGAAATTGAAGACATTATTGTTAGAAAAATTGAATGGGTGGATACCGCTACTGATAAGTTCGATACGGTTATAACAATTGAAAATCCCAACAGTCTTTTCGGAGCGTCAACTCTTCGCTATAAATTAAAATATCTCGATCAAGCAGGAGAAATAATCAAAGAAACTGCGTGGCTTAAAGATTTTATCTTACCGCAACAAGAAAAATATCTTTTGGCTCAAGAAATCGAGGTGCCAAAAAATTTAACCAAAATCGAAGTAGAGCTGGGTGAAGTCATTTGGAAAAAATTTACCGTTCAACAGCAAAATCCAAAATTAGAAGTTATTTTGACCGAATTCTCAAATTCTTTTCAGCAGGATCCTGGCGGTTTTTATCGTGTGACGGGCACTTTGGTCAATGAAAGCCCAATCGATTGTGAAATTATTAAAATAAAAGTAGTTCTTAGAGACAACAAAAACGATCTTTTGGCTACTAATTCTCAAGTTGTAAATACTCTTCACTCCAAGGAACAGCGTGATTTTAATATTCCTTTTCCTTCTGATTACAATATGTTGAATGTGACAAATGTCGAAATTAAACCAGAAACTAACATTTTTAATTCTGATAATCTAGTTCATTTCTATGGAATAACTAGCGACACGGAATGAAAAATTATTATTATTTAGCTAATTTAAATAGCTTTTGTTTTTTGGATTTGACAACTGGTCTTTCTAGTTGTATAATGAATCAGATATTAAAGAGCCGAAAGGCTTTTTTAAATACTGAAATAATAGATTTTATTAAAGCACAATGAAAAAAATTATAAACTTCGTCAAAGAAGCTCGAGTGGAACTTAAAAAAGTAAGTTGGCCTAGCCGAGAACAAACCATCAAATATACCATAATTGTAATTGGAGTTAGTTTGGCAACCGCTCTATTTTTAGGAGTGCTTGATTTATTATTTTCATTTGGAGTGGGAAAATTTATTGTTTAAATCAAAGAGAACTGTTTTTGAATAAAGATATTTTTAATAAATAAACTTGATAATATGGCTAAGCAAGTTCAAAATCGCGGCAGATCTTGGTATGTTCTTCACACTTACAGTGGTTACGAAGACAATGTTGCGCGAAATTTGGAGCAACGAATTGAGTCCATGGAAATGCAGGACAAAATTTTCAAAGTAATGGTCCCTAAAGAAAAAAAGATTAAGATTAAAAACGGGAAAAGATGTACAGTTGAAGAGAAAATTTTCCCTGGATACGTTTTAGTTGAAATGGACGTGACGGATGAATCTTGGTACGTAGTTCGAAATACTCCGAATGTCACGGGTTTCATTGGCCTAGGAACTACTCCAACTCCAGTTGATCCAAAGGAAATGGGTGTTATTGAAAAACGAGATAAAAAAGATGAAGCGAAATATAATGTAGATGTTGAAGTGGGAGAAATTATTAAGATTGTCGATGGCCCTTTTAAGGGATATGAAAGTAAAGTTGAAGGTATGGATATTGATCGAGGGAAGGTGAGTGTGTTGGTGAATATTTTTGGAAGAGAAACACCAGTAGAATTAGATTTCCTTCAAATCAAGAAGATCTAGACTTGCTTGTTTGGCGCATTTCTTTGTCGGGTCCTCCGCCACTCGCTCGATGAACCATTAAGTTCATCTCGCTCAGTGCTCGGACTCTCCGCGAACTGCACTCAAACAATCAAGCCTCCGAGAAATAGATTATTCAAAAAAGATTTTAAAATAATTGTATATATAATTTAATCAGAAAAAAATGGCAGATAAAAAAGCAACCACAGTAATTAAACTTCAAATTAAAGCCGGCCAAGCCAATCCTGCTCCTCCAGTTGGACCAGCCTTAGGACAACACGGTTTGAATATTCAAGATTTTTGTCTTCAATTCAACAACGCTACCAAAGAAATGCAAGGAGATTTGATTCCAGTGGAAATTAGTGTTTATGAAGATCGAAGTTTTAGTTTTAAATTGAAAACTTCTCCAGCTTCAGAGCTTTTGAAAAAAGCCGCTGGAATCAAAAAAGGGGCCGCTAATCCTTTGACTGATAAAGCCGGAACTGTGACAAAAAAACAAATTCAAGAAATTGCGGAGAAAAAAATGGAAGATTTGAATGCCAACGATATTGACGCTGCTAACAAAATTGTCGCCGGAACAGCTAGATCAATGGGAATTAAGATTGAGAACTAGTTTTTTGTAAAAACAGAATAAATTTTTGTAATTTTATTTTTAATAAGGTTGGCGTAATAAAATTTTCAATTTTCAATAAACCAATTTTCAATAAATTTTCAATTATTCAATTTAAAAAATTGAAAATTATTACATTGAAAATTGATTGTAAATTGTAAATTGTAAATTGAAAATTAGCGCTAGCCTTGCGGGTGTCGTATAGTGGCAATACGTTGGTCTCCAAAACCAATAACGTGGGTTCGATTCCCTCCACCCGTGCAAAGTAGGACAGACTGAGGCAAAAACCTCAGTTTTGTCTTTGTCTGCTAGTGTTTTCCCAGGTTCGAACGCCTTGTTCTCAATCCTGGCCCTAAGTAGGAATTTTTTGAAGGCTTCTATTGATTTTTTGTTTGTAACAGTAAGCTTCTTGTCTAAAATTGTTAGGTTCGTACCAAA
>Ga0307992_1002085_pt1 | contig 11501 bp, 12 predicted proteins | sample EllFjometagen133_FD_203162 | JGI IMG/M metagenome (GOLD analysis project Ga0307992, IMG submission 203162) | Marine microbial communities from Ellis Fjord, Antarctic Ocean - #133 | ecosystem: Environmental > Aquatic > Marine > Unclassified | place: Southern Ocean | collected 2014-10-08
TTTAGATTGACAAATACTTTTTTAGAGTTATAATGAATATATATTCATATTAACTTAATTTAAGAAAGGGGATGAATATGCCAAATAGAGATGGAACTGGACCAACAGGGGCAGGACCTAGGACTGGCAGAGGCTTAGGAATAAGTTTCGGTCGAGGTTTAGGAAGAAGCATTGGAGCTTTTTTTGGAAGAGGCCGAGGAAGCAGACCATTGGGTTCTGGTATATGTACTTGTCCTAAATGCGGATATGAGGAATCTCATAAAAGAGGTACTGCTTGTACTCAAACCAGTTGTCCTAAATGTCAGACACAGATGAAGGGCGTAAGTTGTTTGTAAAAATAAATTATGCCTAGACCAAAGAAACCACGTCGTCTTCGTTTTAGTCCCGATGTTTGTTATTACAAACCTCAGGGTGTACCTTTGAGAGATTTGAAGGAAGTAGTTCTATTAGCAGATGAACTTGAAGCTTTAAAACTTCACGATGTGGATGGCTTGAATCATTTACAAAGTGCTAAAAAGATGAATATTTCTCAGCCTACTTTTGGGAGGGTACTAAATATTGCTTATAAAAAATTAGCTCAGGCAATAGTTGGTGGTAAAGCGATTAGACTTGATAAGGTTTTTAATCAATAAGTAACTGTAACCAAATACGAGATCACCAATTAAAGTCTGTTTATAAAAAGGTACTGCCAGTAAGTAGCAAGTGGTTAGTCCTGTTAGCGTGTGAGGATACCAATACAACCACACCCCAAAATTTGAGACTAAGAAAAATAAAAATGAAGCTAGGGGTAATAAAATTAGTTTTAGGTGGGTGTTTTTAGCTAGCTTACCCAGTAAAGGGTACATGGCAAAACCAAGATAGGTGATCCAAAATCCAGGATAAAAACCACCCACTAGCCAATCAAATAGAACGATAGTAGTGAAAAATAACCATTTATTTTTACCAAAAAATCCAAAACCACCTAATGGATTAATGTTTGCTGGTAGATAACCTAATCTAGAAACAAAGACTGCGATTGCAGCAGTAATTGATTTAGAATTCAGCTTGTTTAATTTCTTCATAAATAAATTTAACGATATCGCCACTTTCTAAAATAGTTTTACTAGCACTCTGTTGAGCATATTCATTGTTTATATAAAAAGCCCAGTAGTGCTCATTATCACTATCAATGTTATCAATGCCAATCACCATCATACCGACATCACCGTAATCTTTAGTTTTAATTTCTGCATTAGCTTCTAAAAGTTCTAGCGCAGTTTGGCCATTTTGGGTAGAAGTTAAAACTAGTTGGGCGTTAATTTTTTCTTGAGTTGTTTCTACAGCAGCTGAAGTTGGGTTAGGATCGAGGGTTGGAGTAATAGTTGGTTTTTGTTGCTGGTAGAAATATATCCCAATTCCTAATGCTAATAAAAAGAAAACGATTTTCTTCATATGAATTTTTTTATGGCTACTTTTATATTAGTTTTATCTTGACGTTGTTCAATAAGACTTTCTTTTTCTATTTGAGATAAGTGAGCATGGTAAGGCACAGACTTTTTGTCTTGGTAGAAAATTCCTAGTGGTATTTTTTCTGTTTCTTGAGCTTTAATGATAGCAGCCATTTTATTACTGGAGTCATGCTTCTCTGTGGCAAGATCATAAATTTTTTCTGCAAAAAAAGGATGATTTTCTTTTTTGTTAAAGGTTGGACAAAGCTGAATGACATCTACTAATGAAAAACCAGGATGAGAGATACCCGCTTTAATTAATTGAATTAGTTCTAAGAATTTATTGCTGTATCCTCTAGAAACAAAACTGGCTTCAGCAATGATGGCAGCTGTAATAGGATTAAATGGTTTTTCAATCAATCCAGTGGGAGTAGATTTTGTTTTAGTACCTTTTTTTGTAGTGGGTGAACTTTGGCCAGTGGTTAAGCTGTAGCGACTATTATTATGAATAATGGCAGTCACATCATGATTACCTCTGGCAAGAGAAATGAAATGATTTAAGCCCTCACCATAGAAGTCACCATCACCAGCGATTACAATTATCTTTAGGTTATGGTTAGCTAGTTTGGTACCGATCGCATTTGGCAAGGTTCTACCATGTAGACCATGAAAGCCATAGGATCGATTAAAATCAGCCATGTTGCCACTGCAACCAATCCCATAAAAAATAACTGTGTTAGCTTCTTTTAATTTTAGTTCAATTAAGGCTTTTTGTAGAGCATTGAGAATCATAAAATTACCACAGCCCGGACACCAAGTAGGGGTGATGGGGGATTTGATAGATTGAGTTGTAATACAAGACATATTTTTATTCTTTATTAAGCCAATCTTGTAAATCTTCAACATAAAATGGTCGTCCGTCATAGCGATGAATTCTATCTGTCATTACCATATCTGTTTCTTGTTTAATCAGTCTCTCTCCTTGGCCAGACTGATTGCCTTCGATCATGATTAATTTTTTAGCTTTATTAGCTAATTTTGTAAATTCTTTTTTAGGGAAAGGCCACATGGTAGGTAAATGAATTGTATTAACAGTTTGTTTTTTTTCTAATGATTGGTTGTAAATAAGTTGGGAAACTACATTTATAGTTGAGCCCCAACAAACAAAAGTAATTTCTGCTTTTTTAGGTCCAATTAAGTAAGGTTGAGCTATTTCTTTAATTAAACCATCCATCTTACGAGCTCTTTTTTCTACTTGCGCTATAGTTGGCTTAATTTCTTCGGTGCCAAAACCAAACTCATCGTGTTCATAAGAGTTTGTCAGTTGTAAACCATTATCTTGTCCAGGAATGCTACGAGGGGAAATACCACTTTTAGTTACTTGATAACGACGAAATGAATTGTTTTTTGGAGCAGATTTAATCATGCTCTGACGAGGGTGATTATGGTTGAGTTTTGGTTTAAGCATGGTTTGATGAGATTCTAAAATAAACTTGTCACTTAAAATAAAAACAGGAATTTGGTATTTCTCTGCTAAGTAAAAAGCTTTGATAGTTAGTTCAAAATGCTCTGCGATTGTACCGGGGGTGAAGATCACTCGTTGGATATCACCGTGACCAGCAGTGAGTACAAAACTTAGATCAGCTTGCTCTGTCCAAGTGGGTAAGCCAGTAGCAGGTCCTTTTCTTTCCGCTTCAAGAATTACTAGTGGTATTTCAGCCATACTGGCTAAAGAAACACTTTCTGCCATGAGAGCAAAACCACCACCTGAAGTACCAGTCATTGCTCTTACCCCGGCAAATGATGCTCCTAGTGCATGATTAATAGCGCCGATTTCATCTTCAGAATGCTTGACTATTAAAGGATAGTTTTCTTGTTGTGCTGCCAAATAATGTAGTAAAGTAGTAGCTGGAGTCATTGGGTAAGCACTATAAAATTGGACTCCAGCAGCAATGGCAGCTAAGCCAACTGCTTCATTTCCAGTTAATAAAATTTGTTTATCTTTTAATAAAGGAGTTTGTTTAATAGGCTCACCTAATTTTTTAGCAGCTATAAAACCAGCTTCAAAAACTGTTAAGTCATCTTTGATAATTTTTTTATTTTTACCAACGAACTCATCTTTAATAATTTTTCTGGCAATTTTAGGCTCAAGGTTTAAAAAATAAGCAGATGCTCCTAAAACAGTAATATTAGTAGCATTAAAAGAGCCAGTTTTTTCTTTAGTAATAGAGTGAAAAGGAATTTCTATAATCTTTGTAGTGAGCTGAGCAAATTCTTTTTTATTTAAATCTCCAGCATCAGAATTATAAATAATTAATGTTTTTGGAGTAATTTCATCTTTGTGTTCTTCAAAACCATTTTTATTTAAAGTTACTAGAATATCTAATTCTTTTTTTTGACAACTAGCTTGATGATCGCTAGCAAAAACCTGCCCAGTTTGATGCCCACCTTTAATAAGAGAAGGATATTCTAAATAGTTGAAAGACTGCAAACCGTGGTGTTTACAGATTTTAGCTAACATTTTAGAAATCACCATTACACCTTCACCTGCCTGACCGGCAATTTTCCAGTTAAAAGTAAAAGGAGCGACTTGGTTTTTGATGTTAGTTTTCACGTTTCCTCAATATGCCTTATGATTAGTTATTAGTCAAGTTTTTTTTGATTTCTAAAATAGTTTCAAAATAGCTATTATTATTGTTTTTACTTAATTGATAAAACCAGTACTCAAATCCCCAAAATAAAATAGTTGAAACTGGTAAATGGCTAGCTTTTTGATAGAAGGACTTAATTTTTTTAGGAGAAATACTTTTGGGGTTTTCAGCTAAATAGTTTTGTTCATTTGCTTCCCATGGCTCAGCTTGGAGCTCCATGACCCAAGCCTCTTTATCGTGTTTAGTTAGGAGTTTAGTTATTTTTTGGTGACTATCAAGTGGCCCAATATAAATTGATTTACCAAGTATTTTTTTGATAAATTGTTGGTAATAAAGATCAAGTCCAATAATATCTGATATTTTTATTAGTTTTTTCAGTGAGTCTCTTTTAGATAGCTCGTTAGCCCATAAAGTAGTGATTATTTTTTTATTATCTAGTTTTTTGACTAAGGAAATTTCTTTGGTTAAAAATAAAAGTGGAATTGATAGATTATCAGGGCCGGATGGATCAAGGGCCTCATTTTCTACTTGATAATATTTAATACAAGATAAATGCTTAAATTTCTCGATGGTTTTTTTGATGAAGCTTAAGATTTTTTCTTGAATCTGTTTATTACTTAGGTCTTTATGTTCTATCCATTTAGGGAAATAGAACTCTGGATAACGAGGAGCTTTAACTCCAAGAGTTAGAATTACATCTTGTTGCTTTTTTTGACAGGTATTAAGTATTTTTTCTAACTGAGACCAGTTATATTTACCTTTAGTTCTTTCTATTTCATCCCAATGAGTGCAGATTCTGAGATATTCAAAATTTAGTTCAAGAGCTTTATCTAGAGCATCGGAAATAGAGCACTCCAAATGTTGGAGTTGTTTGTGGCTAAAAGTGATGCCGAGTTTCATGGTGGATTTTAATTAGTTGCTTTTTTTGCAATAATTCTAGCAATTTTTTTATTTCTATTTTGAATTTCTACATAATTCAAAATTTTCCATTGTTGGCTTAAGTAAATATTTTTCAACTGGTTTGTTATAAAAACATTGGGTAAATCTCCAATGATGTTTTGTGACATTTTTACTACTACAAAATTGATCCCATTGGGTTTGGTATTTTTTTGAATTCTTTCAAACAATATTTTACTATCACTGGGTTTTAAAAAATGCATTAATCCAACAGATAAAATAAGATCAAATTTTTTATTAAATTTATAAGATAAAACATCTTGATTAATTAAAGTTAAGTTACCAGATTTAACTTTTTTCCTCAATATATCTAAGCCTTCTTTTGAACTATCAACTCCTGTAACTTTAAGTTTTTTTTCTATTAAATGTATAGCATTTCTTCCACTACCAATCCCAAGCTCAAGAGTTTCATTCCCAGAAACATATTTTAGTGTTTTTTCTAGTCCAGCCACAGGCTGGTTACCATATGCGTTATTAGATGTTTGATATTTATTTTTAAAACGTTGTTTAAAATTCATTCTTTTCCTCTATATAAATTTCTTTTTTTAAAACAGATTATTGTTATAGTTTGAATCCTAAGTTGCGAGGAGCATGGGACGATCTTGGAACTTTATTACTTTATAGATAAGATTGCCACCCAAGATTGATTATATAGTATCTTAAGCCATAGCTAGCTGAGTTTTGTCAAAGTGATTAACATTAATAAAACTTTTCACTAAATTACTCATTGTAGCAATAGTCGCTTGAATGGATCTTTTAATTTTTACTTTTTCATTCGAGATGGCGATTAGTCGTAGTTTTTTTTGAGCAATAGCACCATCTTTTTGAACATTGAGATTATTTTCTCCTAATAAATCTTCACTTTTTTGGAGAGTGATAATTCCAGATTGGTGTTGTTTTTCTTCCAACTCAAGGGCTCTAAGCCTATCTTCCTGATCTGTTTTTAGCTGAATAACTACCAATGCCTTGATTTGTTCAATAGCTTTGCTTAGTTGAACCAGAGCTTGCTCTGTTGCTGTGTTGGCATTTGCAAAATATTCACTTAGTGTGAGCCAAACCACTTCAGCTCCAGGCAAATATGGTAGACCAAACCTGAGTAAAAGTGTTCTTGCCACCGTTTGCTCCTCCATAGCATCTCTGATAATTGAGGATTCTTGTCCCACTGATTCTAGAAGAGATTCTAGTTGATTGGCTTCATTGGTAATTGTCATATTTTCATCTCCCAAAGCACTAACCTCATTTTGTATTGAAGCAAGTAAAAAGTTCAGCTCTATTGGTAAAGCAACAACTTCTTGAGGGTAAATACCAGCATACATTTCTCTAGCTCTATTTGGGACTAACATATAGTCAACCTTTCTTAATAATTTAGTGTTCTGAGGAAAAAAAGTTTGCTAAAATAAAAAACTCCTCGTGCTGAGGAGCATCTTGGTGTAAGTTGGCTAAACAGCCTTTATTCTTAAACCGAGGATTTTAATCAATCCGATGCTCGTCGTTTCCTAATTTTATTTAGGATGCATCTTTAATCGGACTGATCTGTTTGTGACAGAAACACCGTTGCGGCACAGCGATGGATTTTCACCATCTTCCAAAGTATGCATTTTCTAATCTAAACTAAGTTTTACCATAAAAAGAACAGATCTGCCTAGACCACGAACTTTTGTGTTATTGCGGGGAGCGTGGGACGATCTTGGAACTTTATTACTTTATAGATAAGATTGCCACCCAAGATTAATTATATAGCGATATATTGAAAGAATGGCAGGGACTGGTAGACGATGTTGGAACCTGGATTATGGGAGCGTATGTCTGGGCTGGGCATGTGATGTTGAGATTTTTTATCAATGCCACAATGGTGCGAAATACGAAAGAAACATTATTGTCTTTTTCATAATTATTAACCAATATGATTTGATTTGTATGCTAGAATAATTTTTACATGCCTGTCTTTTCAAATCATCAGGGTGAAATTAAATTTTTAGGATATGGCTTGGATAATTTTTGGGTTAGATTTTTTCTTACTTTTATCTTATGGCAGATGCTTAAGCAAAGCATATTTCTTTCTTCTTGTAATGTGGGCAGCTCATTGATTAATAGTTTGTTCCCCTGTGGTTCTACGGGTTATCAAGTATTTGCAGTAGCCAGCACATTATTTTTCATTTTTGCAATTGTTTTTATATCAAGTCTAATTTTTAAATCTTATAAAGATGAGTTATTTAATAAAAATGGATTATTCAGATCTATTATTTATTCTTTAATTTATATTTTGCCTCTTCTTTTTTTGATAAGAGGATTTGAGGGTTTTGATTACAGGATTATTTTTAGTGAAAAAATGTTTTTTTGGATCATTTTTCTTTTAGTTTCTGCCTTTTGGGAAGAATTACTATTTCGTGGGTTAATCTTTCAAGTTTGGTCAAAATACAATGGATTTATAATTGGTTTTTTGATTTCTTTTTTTATTTTTGGTTTGAGCCATATTATTTTGCCAAATAGCGCTAATGGAAATCTAGTAAATAACCCCAATTTAACAAGAATCGCGTTGGTTTTTTCTACATCAATCATTCTTTCTCCAGTTTTTTCCTTGATTGTTTATAGAACTAAAAATATTATTGGAACCACTATTGCTCATTTTCTTTTCAACTTTATGGGTATTGTTTCCTTATTTGCAGGTGTTAGCTCGAATACTTCTCCCACAATTTTAGGTTTCACATATGTGTTGATTTTCCTATATCCTGTATTGATTGAAAAAATAGATAGAAAATTTTTTCCTGTTTACGCTGTTTCTAAAATAAAGTGGGTTAGATATTTTTTTGCTTTATTTGCATTAATCATTATTTTGCTTCTAATTAATTTTGCAGAAATGGTTGGCTTTTTTAAATAGTAGTTTTAGTTAGGAATTTGGGGTTATTATGAAAAATTCCAAGTAACTAGATGGCGGAGGTGGAGGGATTCGAACCCACGAAGCCTTACGGCTCATGCTTTCCAAGCATGTACAATTGGCCACTATGTGACACCTCCTGGTGGTCGTACCTGGACTTGAACCAGGGACCTCACGAATGTGAATCGTGCACTCTAGCCAACTGAGCTATACGACCTCAGGGACTAATTATAACACTTAGTTAGATGGTGCTATACTCAAGTTAATGCCCAAGCTGCCGCAAAACCTAACAACTCTTTTATTTGGGGTTTTAATAGTGAATATAATTGGTTTGTGGACAGTGTATTTGATCTCTAAACCACTTAGTACTCCAACTTTACCCTTAGTTGCTATTCAAGAAGAATCAACAGATTCACTTTTACCAGTTGAGCCAGAGCTAGTGGCAACCAAGGCAAATGAAATTGCTGATTTGAAAGAACAATTAAATGAAATTTCTGGAGCAATAGCTACTTTGGCTGCAGAACCAAAAACTATTACTAAAACAATTACTCAGACAGTTTCTTCCAGTAATGCAAAAGAATATGTTATTTATCTAGGAAGTGGTAGCACTACTTCTCGTGAGTGGGTAGAAATTGAAGGTACTAAAACTACCATCAACTCTGCTAACTATTCAGTAATTAAAAATGTTGAGTTTCAGGCTTCGTTAAAAATTGTGGGTGGAGAAGCACAGGCCAGGCTTAAAAATAAAACCAGTGGCGCAATTTTTCATGATAGTGAAGTAATGCATAATTCTTCAGTTGTGACTTGGGTTTCTCGCACTGGTCTTCCTTTGCATGGTGGTAATAATGAATATGTGGTGGAGTTACGTTCTACTAGTGGTGAGCTGTCTCAGCTTGAAGGAGCAAGGCTGATAATTACGGTTGAATAAGGAATAAATTCTTTTAATTTTTGAGCAGTTCTAATGATTAATTTTTGGTACCTATCTTGATTACTTTCATCATTTTCTGCGAAAGAAGCTAGTTGATCTAATTTTAAATATGCATACTTAGTAGTAATTTCTCCAGACTTATATAAAGTTTTTAGTAGATCTCGCAGCAGGGTAAATTTATTGGTTATCTCAATTAGCTCACTATTTTCATTAGAACTATAACTTAGATTAAATAGTTTAGTGCCCATAACTTCTTGAGTTAAAATTGTGACTTTGCCCTTACTGTCATAAGCATATATCTCAACTTTTTTATTTTCATCTATCTTGTTTTTAATTTTCAATAAGTATTCACCATTTGTGGGTTTGGCTAAACTTTGAATTATTTTAATTTTTGTTTGTTCTGTTGATGTATCTAAATAGTCATGAATGTATTCCGAATAGATTTGTAGTTTGGTGGTTATGCTGTCACTTTTATCAATTAAAGTGACTTCAGTTTCTATATCATGGACAATTAATAAATAGCTGAGATCAGTGTGACTGGGTTTAAATGAGCGAATTGATAGTAAATTATTTTGATGTTGGCTGAGAAAGTCATAATCATAAGCTGGGTCTTTAATAAATAAATCTGTTTGTAGAGTGTTGTAACCATTAGCTACTAAAAAATGTCCGGGTAATTGCAGAATCACGGGCTGATTTTGATCAATGTCATTAATTACATTTTTAATTTTTCCCTCTAGTTGTTGATACTCTAAAATAGGTGTGTCTAGTTGATCACTCATTATTTGGGTTAAACGAGTTACTGCTAGCCAATTAACTAATCCCTCACCAATAAAACCATCGGGTTGATTTTTTAGCCAGAAATTTAAAGTGGTTGGACTCAATTTTAGATTGGGTGGTAAAAGATTAATGTCATAGTAATCTAAGATCATGGTCATGGAAGTTAAAGCACAGCCCCAACGAGCAATGGTGGGTGTGGTTGACCATTGATTAGCATGATCATACTCACGATTTTTCCATTCAGGATCATGTTGTTTATAAAATGGGACATTGAGTTTTTTTTCACCAATTTGATCTAAAGATTTTACGATTAGATTGTCAAAAAAAGAGCTGGAGTGAAAAATATCACCACTACTAGCTTGAAAACCGACGGTGGTGTAGCTTTCTAAATAAGGCGGTCTATCTAAAGTTTTTAAAACTTGTTGATTATTTATCCAGACAGTGATTGAGTCGTTGATGACGCTAATCTTGAAATTATAGCTTTGATCAGGCTCAAAATTATAATATCCCCAATTATTATATAAAGACTGACTTTGCCCGTTAATTACTTTTTGGAGTAACAATTTATTATTAAAGATATGCACTCCATACCAATTATCAGGATTCTGCCATTTTATTAAAACATTACGATCCATGTGAGTAGATATCGGAAAATACCACTCAAACTCAAACTGATAATTACTAATTTTAGCTAAGTCTAAGTTATTTGGAATTATCTCAGTGGTACAAGGGCTACCTTTAATATTAATTCCTATTTTTCCATCAATAGTTTTCCATTGCGCTGGAACTCCATTAAAAAAACATGGTTTTTCAGGGTGGTGATATTGTTTGTTTCTAGCTACAGTCCAGTTATTTAAATTATTTATTTCAAAATCATCTCTAAGTAAAACCTCATTTGCTTGAACTGGCTTGGCCATTAAAAACAAGAAAAGATAGAGTGCAAGTGATATCATGCGAGTAAGGATAGATCTCAATGCCTACTGCAACCGTAACAAAAACAGAACAGATAAAAATTTTACAGGTAACTCCTTTTTATGAGCCTCACTTGGGAGGCATAGAAACTCATCTTAAGTTTTTAAATGCAGAGCTTATTAAACAAGGACATCGGGTTTCAGTTTTGACTCAGCGCTATGATGAAAGTTTACCTCTACAAGAAAATATTAATGGAGTTGAGGTAACTAGAATTGATCTAGAAAAAGGATATTCTAGTAAGCTAATAGAAAAATTAACGGTTTGGCAGCGGGTGGCTAAACATTCGCAGCTTTTACTTAAGGCAGATATTATTCATGTGCATGATGTTTATTGGTGGCTACTCCTTCTTTTGCCGTTGTTTTGGTCAAAAATTTACTTAACTTTTCATGGTTGGGAAGGACAGTTTCCGGTGCCGTGGAGAAACAAGTTGGCTCGATGGTGTTGGAGTAAATTATCTTTAAAGACGATTCATGTTGGTGATTACATTCAAGAGTTTTATTGGGATAAACCTGAGCTGGTGATTTATGGTGGAGCTAAAACTAGCCAGAATAAAATTAAAAAAAATAATAAGAAGAGATTGCAGATTGTTTTTGTGGGTAGGTTAGAAATGGAAAATGATCTTGAAAAATATTTATCTTTGGCTAAAAGATTGAGGTTAGTGCTAGATATTGAAATAACTTGGGTTGGTGATGGTTTCTATAAAGATGAATGTCAGCAATACGGCACAGTCACGGGGATGGTGAAAGATTTAACTAAATACATTACTCAAGCTGATTTAGTTTGGTCAGCTTCTTATTTATCAATTCTTGAAGCCCAAGCTCAGGGAAAAATAGTTTGCGCGTTGTACTCACAAGGATTAAAAGAGCAATATTTAAAGTCTTTCCCCGGTTCTGCTTATATGTTGGTAGAATACG
>Ga0307992_1002086_pt1 | contig 11498 bp, 10 predicted proteins | sample EllFjometagen133_FD_203162 | JGI IMG/M metagenome (GOLD analysis project Ga0307992, IMG submission 203162) | Marine microbial communities from Ellis Fjord, Antarctic Ocean - #133 | ecosystem: Environmental > Aquatic > Marine > Unclassified | place: Southern Ocean | collected 2014-10-08
CTTCACAAACATAACCATAGTAAGTGACTTACCTGACCCCTGCGTATGCCAAACAATTCCGCCTTTACGTCTGGTGCCTGTTTTGAATTCTTCTTCTGTTTCAATTTGCTTCAAAATTTTGTTTACTGCAAAGAATTGCTGATAGCGCGGTACTTTTTTTATGCCGGCGTCATAAAGAATATAATTCCTTGTTAAATCAAACAAGCGTTCGGGTTCAAGTAGACTAACAATTCCCCTGTCTTGCTCTGATATTTTTTTTCTGTCCGTTACTTGCTTATGGTTTTTTGTAGCTCCGTTTAAATCAATTAGTATCTGCTTATATATTTCTTCGTTTATTGATTTAGAAATTAATTCCTTGGCTTTATTGTCAACCAACTCACGGGCCTTTTTATCAAGCTCAACTTGTTTTTTCCCTCCTGCTTCTTCAAGGCTTTTTTCTTTCCAAGTAGTGTAGAACTTTACCGGTGTACCTGTGGTTCCGTAATGTAGTTTACTTTTATTGGTAGCTATTAAAAGTTGAGGATATACAAAAAGAAGCGGACATTTTTCCGGTTGTTGATTCCGATACATCTGTACAACTGCGTCTTTTACTTCTACGCTTGATTTTTTATTTTCGATTATTACAAATGGGATACCATTTACAAAACAAACTATATCAGGACGAATATCCCCTTTACCTGATGCCGAGAATTCTACTGCTACATGAAAAGTGTTGTTTTCTGGTTTTTCAAAATCAATAAAACGAAAATTCTGCGAGGTAGTTTTTCCGTCAACTACTTCTGAAATAGTTTTCCCGCCTGTCCGCATGATCATGTCATAAACTGTTTTGGAAGTATCAACAAGCCCCTCCATCTGAATGTTATCAAGCTCATCAATCGCGTCTTTGATATTTTTTTCATTGAACTTATATTCTTCACCCTTATATTCATAAGAATTTATTTCTTTCAATTTCTCAAAAGCGATATCCTTCAAAATAAAACGCGAAGCATTATCCCCTCGACTAGCCATGACTTGCTCTCGAGATAAGTACTTATAACCCATATTTATAAGTAACTCAACAGCCGGCAACTGCGACTGCTTAGCTTCATCAAAATCTGCTTCAATTATCATATATTTTAATTATAAATTATGAATTGTTGATTATTAATTTTTTTGTTTTTTCTTTGATGTGACTATTATTGATCTTTTAGTATAGTAAAACTATTTTCCAGAAATGCAATTTCTTTATCAGCGGTTTCAAATATGTTGGCAACAGCCTGCTGTTCCTCTTTATTTGAAGGAATAGAAATTTTTGACTTCTCTATTGCATCTTTGGATAAAGTAAACCTAGTTGCACCTTGTGCTTTTTTCCATAATTCCAAATAAAAATCATATGTTTTAAAACAGTATGCAGAATATCTATAATCTAAAGCATCTTTTTTTGGTCTAAATCTTATTAAGTGATAACTAAATAAAATTTTCTCCAAATTCTCCATCACCACCGCTGAATGACCAATATCATCTGGAGTTTCTGATGATGGTGTAAATAAAACATCTCCTTTTTTTAAATTAGAAGAAGTTATTTGCTGGTTATTTGCTGTTACTATTTGATATTTATTATTCGACGCAATATGGTCTCTTCTATAAACATCCATATAATTTAATAATCTAACTTCCTTTTCATCATTTACTGTTTTTTTATCTACGCTGCTTGTCCTAACCACACCTATTTCACCGAGAAATACCACTTGCCATGGCTCCGTAAACCCTGGCAACCGCATTTTCCCAGTCAATAACCGCTGCATCAAACCTTTTTTAATACTCTTCTTAATCTCAATCTTCTTCGTGAGTTTCTCAATCGCCCCATCCCAAATCTCCAAGACCTTAACTATCCGTTTTTGTTCGGGGAGGGGTGGAAAATTAAATTTGTATTTCAATAAATGCCCTGTAGTCACCTGATTAATAGTAGGTCCTAAATCACGTGCAATTTCTTTTTTAAATATATATGATTGAAATAAATGATAGGTATATTTTGAATTTTTAGAACGAAAAACCAACATAAAGGCGCCAAATGTATTACCCTCATCCTCTTTTTTTATATATGCATTTTTACCAATCAATTTTCTACTTCCGTTTCTTGCGCAAATTAAAATATCACCTTCTTTTACTTTCAAATTTTCTGGAATTTCCGCATGAACTTTCACCTGATCCCTATAGTCTATTTTATCACCTTTAACATTCGATGATCGAAAAACAAGCATTCCATCATCCGCTACATCGTCTGGAGAATATGTAAGTCCAATTTTAGCGCTGCCCACTTCACCCAACTTCATCTGACTCCATCCATTAGGAATATTTATTTGTGTTTGATTATTTGTCATAAAATATACTCCTTTTTATTTTAAAATAATTTTAATATTTTCTATCTTCTGTTTGACTATTCTATCTCGCGCAATTAGACCAAACTTTCCAGAAGATTTTTCAATTTCTTCAAATAACTCTATAATTGCAGCGGCAGTAAACTTTCCTTTTATTATTGACAGTAGCTCTTCATATTTTTTACCACACAAAGGAAATTGCAATGAACTTGAAACCCTTTCATCCGTAAAGGATATAAGCGCCAAAAATGCTTCTTTTTGATTAAACTGTTTTATCATTTCAATATAATAACTCTGTGCTCCTGCAGCTATTCCGTACCCATTTGTTAAAAATACTTTGACTAATCCAAACACAACTTCTTTTCTAATTCGATCAGGAATCCCTCCGTCTTTTCCAATTAAATTAAATAATTGTCTCGCAAAAGTTGGCTCATTATAAAAATTATTCATAGAATAATGAACATTTAATAAATTTCTGACTGCTGTTTCAATTTCAACAATTTTAATATCTTCAGATATATACGAAAAACCATTAACTAAATCAAGAAAATTTCTAACTTTCTTAGCATTTTCCTGTTCATTATTAGCAATCAATCTGCCATATTTTAACCCCATACTCGACCTTGTTTCTTCGTCTACCATATCCCATAAAGGCAATATTAAATATCGGATATTCTGCAATGCCGCAGCTGACGAACTATCATCAATATAAATTCCTAAAAAGCCTGATGCTAGATTATTGACCTGTTGTTGAGCTAATTCAACATAAAATGGGACGATTTTTTTAGCTTCATCTTCTGTTAATTCATTATTTTTTATATTAACTAACAACTTCTTTATTTCAATAACCACATTAGAAAGAGGTAATGAGATCACTTCCTTTATACATGTTTCTAACCATGAAATTAATTGCAAACCAGTTAATTCATTTTGATTCGGATGGGCCGCACTTGCCCAATTCCTCATATACCTTATATAATCCAAATGTTTATAACCTAGCTCTGATATCAATCCAATGTTACGAGCTCCTTGAATTAATTCGCCATCATCAAGTTTAGTAATATCATCAGCATTTTTTAACCTCTTCCTTTTCTCTTCACTACTGGTCGCATTGTCATAAAAGTAACGAACATCGTACTGTATAACTCTTTTACGTATTTCTGCAATTGTTTCGTCCCAAAGATAATTCAAAGCAGCATCAAACAAACCAACTGCGGCGGCGGCTAAAAATTTAGAAAAATAGACTGAATTAACTTTTTGGTCATCTTCGATTTTTCGTAAAACAGAACCAACATTTCTAAATACTACAACTCTCTCATTAACTGGTACTAAAACATTTTCTACGGGCAATCCATAAGACTTCATACCATCCAATATTTTATCCTCAAATACCTGCAATGCTTTAATAGGATCGCTATCTTTCCCTATTATTTCTCCTTTGCTTTCCTCCTTAACTATTTCTTTTTTGTCACTCATATATTTCATTTAATTATTTAAATTTAATACTCTTATACAAACTTAATGATAATTCAAAAATTAAAAGGGAATAATATCCGCCTCTGCTTTATTTTCTAAATTTTCTTCATTATTATTCTTATATTTTTTCTCATAAAAACTTATTAAAAACTGCCCTACAGTTGCAATACTATTAACCACAAAACCAGCATACAAAGACTCATCCAATCAACTTTTGAATATCTTCCTGACTAAACTCTTTTTTATAATCAATCAGCTTAGGATGTTTTATGTTTCTTAATTCCTCATCATAAGTCGCCATTATTTTTCTAGCTCTCCTTTGATAAACAAACCAATTTTTCTGTGAAGCAAATTTATTAAACTTATTCACAAACTCATTTTTACTTAACTTCCTGCCTAATTTTTTAAATTCTTTTTCAATCTCTCCAGCCAACCCAGTTTCAAAAGCACCAATAGTTAATAAAATCTCTTCATACATATAATTTCTTGTAAAATCTTTTTTTGCCAAATTCAAAAGTTTTCTATACTCCTTAGCTTTTTCTAAAAATAAAAAATTATATAACATATCTGTATATGTCCCATAATTCTTTACTTCAACAAAATTTTTTATACAATTTGTAAAATCTTTTCGATAATCCTTTGTTTCTTCTCTAGTCTCAGAAAATTCACTTGCCAATTGATTAATAATCTTAGGATCTAATGCAGCAATCCTCATCACTTTTTTAAAATCACTTTCAACTCTAATAAAATATTTCCTAACCTTTTTACCAATTTTGCTATTCTCCAACATAGCCATCTCTTTCGCCATATCAACTGAAATAACATACTCCTTGGGCAAAACTCTGCCAGTTTTAGCGTCAATAATTTTCCCAGTTTTATTGGCTTTTAATCCATCGCCAAATTTGGCGATGGCTACAAAATAATCTAAATCTTCCACAAAATCATATTTCTCAATCCTGTCTTTTATCCAGTTTGAAAAATCCCTGCCAACACCAAGCCATTTGTATAATTCCCGAGCATTCACAAATCTTTTCTTTTCTCCATTAAAATCTTTTTGAACTACTCTTATATTTATAAGCTCATTCATATATATTTTATTCATTTATAAATTATAAAACCTCTTTTTTATATTATAATTCAATCCTGCAATCAATAATTCATAATTCATAATTCATAATTCACAATCCTGCGATCTCACTCTTTCCATTCTCACTAAACAAATCATCCTGCTTTTTCTCCTCCTCTTCCTCCTCCAACTCCAACATCTTAATCTGCGGCAAAGCAACCAAACCGCTTAAATCCCCATACATCCCAACCGTCCCCTTAACAACTCTTTGAATCTGTTTTTCCCTTTCCGCCCAAATTTTTTCATACACTCTTTTTTCTTTATTTAACCCGTCCTGCATGCCGGTAAAAGCCTCTACTATATAATCACGCAATTTCTCTGTCGCCCATATACGAAACTGAGTGCCACGTAAAGAATTTACTCTATATCCAACTGAAATAATAACATCTAAATTATATAAATTTGTAGGCTTGGTAGAAAATTCGGAATTCCCGAATTTTCTCATAGTTTTATCTAATACTAGCTCTCCTCCATTATAAATATTCTTAATATGCTCATTTATAGTAGATTTAGCCTTATTAAATAGTTCCGCCATTTGATCCTGAGAAAGCCACACAGTCTCATCTTGCATCTGCACTTCAATCTTTGTCTCCCCATCCTCAGTTTTATATAAAATAATTTTATTGTTTTCCTCATCCATATATTTTAGCTAATATTAAGTTAATTAATGTTTTCCTGACATCAGGAAAACATCTGGGGATAACTTATTTTACTGAATATTTAACTTTTTAAGATACCCCGTCATCTCCTTCTCTAGCTTTTCCAACTCCGGCTCAAGCTTTTTAAGCTCTTTTAAATTTGCTGAAATATCAATCTCCTCTTCCTCCTCAAAAGTATCTACGTACCGGGTAATATTAAGATTATAATCATTCTCCTTGATCTCAACCGGTTTAACCGTCCGTGAAAACTTATCGATAGTCTTCCGCTTTGCATAAATATCATAAATTTTATTAATATTTTCCTCAGCCAAAGAATTTTGTGCTTTGCCAGGTTTGAACTCCTTAGACGCTTCAATAAACAAGACATCCTTTTTCTTTTCATTAGCTCCACCCTTTTCTCGTGAACGATCAATTATCAATATCGCCACCGGAATACCAGTAGTCTGAAAAAGCCCGGCCGGTAAACCAATTACCGCATCAATAATATTCTCCTCAAGCATGGCTTTGCGGATCTTCCCTTCAGCTCCACTACGAAAAAGCACACCATGTGGAACTATCACAGCCACACGACCCGACTTTGGCTTGGCGGTTTCTACCATATGCGACACAAAAGCATAATCACCTTTGTCTTTTGGCGGAATGCCGCGGTGAAAACGATTATACTTATCTCCTTCTGCATTCTCTGCCCCCCATTTTTTCAAAGAAAACGGAGGATTTGCGATCGTCAGATCATATTTCATCAACTTATCATCCTCAACAAGCAATGGATTATTTAGAGTATCACCCCATTCTAGTCTAGCAGTATCACGACCATGCAAAAACATATTCATTCTAGCTAATTGATAGGTACTACCATTTGATTCTTGACCGTATAGTGCATAATTTTTTGAACCTTTCTTTTCAATTTCCTGACCAACTAACAAAAGCAAACCGCCTGAACCACAGGCCGGATCACAAATCCTGTCACCGTCTTTAGGTTGTGCCAACATTGCCAATAGAGACGCTACGCAATTTGCCGTAAAAAACTCTCCCGCCTTTTTACCAGCATCAGACCCAAAGCGCTCAATCATGTACATATACGAATTACCCATCACATCATCACCAACATCAGTTAAATCAATCTTGTAAAAATCATCAATCAAGTGCCTCAACATTTTATTTCTCTGTTCCAATTTACCAAGAATAACCTCAGAATTAAAATCTAGATTCAAAAACAAACCCTCCAACTTCTCCTTGTTTTGATCCTCAATTTTATGGAGCGCTTTATTGATCACTTCACCAATATTATCTTTCTCTTTGTTCTTATACACTTCGTCAAAACTTGCCTCAGGTGGCAAATAAAATCGGTCTGCTTTCATCTTTTCTTTTATCCTTACTTCATCTTTACTAAAACGAGCTTTGTATTTATCATGCTGTTTTCTAGACAGATCACTTAAATACTTGAAAAAAAGCATTACCAAAACATAATCTTTGTAAACTCCTCCATCGAGAGTAGTTCGTGAAGAATCTGCTGCTGACCATAAAGTTTTATTAAGTTCATCTTGAGTATATTTTTTTGGTGACATATTATTATATTTGATTAGTTATTAATTTATTTATAGCTCCTTGTGCAATTCTTTTTGTTAAAACTTTTTTTTCTTCTAATAATTCTTCCTGACTTTGGGCGTTTTTAAATATTTCTATAACTTGTTCCTGAGTACTTATATCAGGAATAAAGACTTCAATATCCTCAAGACTCTTACGAAGAATAGTTTTTATATATGCACCACTTACATTTTTATTTATTAATTTCTGCCCCTTAATTGAGTTTAAATAAACTATTAAATATTCTGAAAGTATATCTTTATAATTTGGGCTTATTATATATATTGAAGTAGATGCGATAGTATTTTGAATATTCCGAACTACCATACCAGCTCTAAATTTTCCACGCGAAGAAAGCAAGATATCACCTTTTTTTATGAAAAAATGCTTTTTATAATCACTATTGTCCACTGAAGACAAATTACTGAAATTAACAATATTTTCACTAGAAATATCTTTTGCTTGAATAACATTAATCCCCTTTCCACCGATTCTATCAAGGGATTTACGGAAATGATATCCTGATCGAATATTGGCTATTTCTCCCAATCTTTTAATTTTATTTTTTAATATATTTACACCATTCATATTTCTATTATACTCTAATACTTAAACTTGTCAATACACACGGGCTAGTTACTGATATGTAACGTTTTTAAATTTCATACGTATAATATAGTATGGGCTAATTACGCAATAATAAATTAGCTAACATTAAATAAAGGTCGAATTTAATTAATTTGTAAGATATTGCATATTTCAAACGTTTAGCACCAAACAATTGACTCCCCTTGAGAAATACATGAGAGGGCATGAAAATACTTTATTTATAAAGTTAAAAAATACATGCATACAGAGAGGGCTAAAAGATCAATCGTGATGCACTTCGGCGAAATATGCAATTAGTTTGAGTATGTTAAATATTTTAAACAATACTTTTAAAGGGCCATTCGAGTTAAGAACACATTTTAACAACGTGGCAGGGATTTACGTTATCACTACAATTGGTAATAAAATTATCGATGTTGGTGAAACAGATAATCTTCAAGAACGTATATCTGGTCACGAACGCAAATCATGCTGGACAACAAATATGGGATGTAAATTGTTTTTTTATCAAGAAAAACGCGAAGTGCAAAGACTTGAAATAGAAAAACAAATTAGAAACGCTTATAATCCAATTTGCGGGATTAAATAGCTCTATCCTAAACTGCCCTTGAGGGCAGTTTTATATTTTTATAAAATTAAATAATCTTTTTCAGTTATAATTATATGATCAGCTAACTCAATCCCCAACAATTTCCCCGCATCAGCCAATCTCCCCGTCAACATAACATCAGCCTCACTCGCCTCTACTTCCCCACTAGGATGATTATGCGCAATAATTATACTAGCCGCCAAATGTTCAATCGCCGGCTTAAAAACCTCCCGTGGATGCACTAGACTAGCGTTCAGCGTCCCAATCGAAATAGTTTCTTTGTGAACCAACTGATTCCGTGCATTCAAATACAAAACAACAAAATGTTCTTTTTTCGCAGTTCTGAGTTCTTGCAACTGCGCCACTGCATCCTTGGCTGAAGAAATAGTAGGTAAATTATTATCCTCCACTTCCAAAGCTCTCTTTGTCAGCTCAAAAGCCGATAATAATAAACAAGCCTTGCCAGGACCTATTCCTTTTATTTTTGACAACTTCTCAAAATCAAGCGACAACAATTTTTTCTTTGGAAACTTACTCAAAATCTCTTCAGATACTTTCAAAACATCTCTCCCTTCGACACCAGTCCTCAGTAAAATAGCCATTAACTCACTATCTCGTAAATTTTCAACCCCTTTTTCAATCAACTTCTCCCGAGGTTGCTCATGTTTTGCTAAATTTTTAATATTAACCATCCTCCTTGAATTATTTTTAATCTATATTATAATCTATATTACTATTTATATATTTTACCTTATTTTAAACAAAATTTGCAAATTTCATTGATTTTTTATAAAAATTTTGTTATTTTATTAGTAATGGTATTTGTGAGGACTTCGGTTCTCCCGCGGTCAATTTAAAACCGCAGACAAATATCATTGTAAAAAAACTTTTTATTTTCCAAATCTTCCTTATAGGGAAGATTTTTTTATTTTATACTCCCAAAATCATTATTAGTAATAATCAAATGATCCACTAACTCAATCCCTAACAAAATGAGGCATTACTCATTCCGTAGCGCCATAATTGGATCAAGTTGAGCTGCTTTTTTGGCTGGATAAACTCCAAATACGACTCCAAAAAAAACTGAGAATCCTATTGAGACGAAATAAGCTCGAATCGGTACTATGAACTCCCAAGATAAACCCGCCGACCTGGCTCCTATTGAAATCAAAAATGATATTAAAACACCAAAAACAACCCCTACTACTCCACCAAGTATAGTTATAATAATAGATTCAACCAAAAATTGAGTCATGATATTGCTATATTTTGCTCCGACTGCTTTTCGAAGGCCAATCTCTGATGTTCTCTCGCTAACAATTACGTACATTATATTCATTATCCCCACCCCACCGACCAAAAGTGAAACAGCTACTATGGCCAAGAGAAGCATTGTTAAAGCACCAGTAACTACTTCTAATATTTCCAAAGATTCTTGCATTGTTACTACACGAAAATCATCTTTGCCTGTATCAAACATACCCTTTGATGCTTCATCTGGATGAGGTAAGTCATGGTTTTCTCTGAGAATATATCTTGCCTCTTCAGTGGTCTCATCTATGATGTCTACATCATAAACCATGTGCATCATGTATTGCGCGTGATTAATTCCCATTACTTTTTTTTGTAATGTTCGAATTGGCACATAGACAATCTCGTCAAAATCAAAAGTCATTACCGCTCCCCTTTCCTCCAAAACTCCAACTACCCTAAATTTTTCTTTTCTTAATTTAATAAATTTTCCTATTGAATCAGAATCACCAAATAATTTTTCTTTTATTTTATAACCAAGTACCACTACCTCGGATAATGACTTGTCTTCTTCATCAGTAAAAAAGCGTCCATATTCCACCTCACTTGCATCCATTTCTATATAAGAACTAGTAAGTCCTAGAATCATTGCTCTACGAATCTCATTTTTGTAACTAACTTGTTCTTGACTCATTATACCAGCGTAACTATCTTTTACATTAGGAATATCATTTATGTCATCCATATCATCAAGACTCAAGGTGGTAACCTGAACACCAGAAACCAATGCAGTTGCACTTTGAGTTTCACTTGCGCTACCTTTTTTACTACTAGGTACTTTGATTTCAGTTTCAAACATATCAGAACCACCAAATGACTCGACCTCTCCCACAACTAATTGATTTATCCCTTCTCCAGCTGAAAAAACTATTATTACACTAGTTATACCAATAACAATACCGAGAACAGTAAGAGCTGTCCTAGTTTTATTAGCCCACATAGAACTAATAGCCATTTTAATTGTTTCTAGAATAGACATAATTAATAAATAAAAATGCAAATATCAAAATAAATTATATCTAAATATTTTAACACTTCATTTAATCCCCTCTCCTCTATAGGAGAGGGTTAGGGTGAGGTATTACTCATACCTTAGTGCCTCCACTGGCTCAAGCTTCGCAGCTTTTCTGGCAGGATATATTCCAAAAATAAGACCAACCGATGAAGCTACAAACAGAGAAATAGATATCGAAAACAAAGACACCGAAAAAACCCAATCATAACCCAAAAACCTTATGATAATTGTTATTAAATAAGACAAAATAAATCCGCCAATAATTCCGATTACGCCCCCCAGGGTTGTTGTAACAACCGCCTCCATCAAAAATTGAGTTGTAATATTTGAATTATTAGCGCCAATTGCCTTACGAAGACCAATTTCTCTGGTTCTTTCGGTTACACTAACAAGCATTATATTCATAATACCTATGCCACCAACAATCAGTGACATGGCAGCCATCGCAGCCAAGAAATATTTAAGTGCATCAGTGACTGTTCCTATCATATCCAATGCCTCCGCGGCGCTTCTAATAGTAAAGTCATCACTCTTTCCACTTTGGTCACTTATATCGTGTCTATCTCTAAGTACTGCCCTTACATCTTCCATCGCCCTGTCTGTATTATCTTCATGATCAACTTTTGCTCGAATCAAACCCAGATGATTTACTCCTTCAATTAATTTTTGCATTGTTTTTATTGGGATAAAAACTTGATCATCATAATCCTGCAAAGCGACAGTGCCCCTTTCTTTCATTACACCAATTACCTCCAAACTTTGCAGGATTATG
>Ga0307992_1002087_pt1 | contig 11495 bp, 11 predicted proteins | sample EllFjometagen133_FD_203162 | JGI IMG/M metagenome (GOLD analysis project Ga0307992, IMG submission 203162) | Marine microbial communities from Ellis Fjord, Antarctic Ocean - #133 | ecosystem: Environmental > Aquatic > Marine > Unclassified | place: Southern Ocean | collected 2014-10-08
TAAGCCTCTTTATGATGCTTTGGGAATATTCTTGCCCTTAATCACAACGAACTGTGCGATCTTGGGACTTGCTTTAACGGCTGTTCTAAAAGAATATAATTTTATGGAAACACTGATCTACGGTGTTGGTGCCGGTATTGGTTTTACCATGGCATTGGTTATTATGGCCGGTATTCGTGAAGAATTGGAATTGGTGGATGTACCTAAGTCATTTCAAGGTGCTGCCATTACGATGATCGTTGCCGGAAGCCTTGCTTTGGCTTTTATGGGATTTGCAGGAATAATTTAAGGAAGACGAATGGATATACAATCAATATTGATCGCAGCAGGAAGTATGGGTGGATTGGGTTTACTATTTGCCGTTATACTGGCGATCGCGAACAAAAAAATACATGTTGAAGAAGACCCTCGTGTTACCGAGATCATGGATGTGATCCCCGGTGCTAATTGCGGCGGTTGCGGTTATCCCGGTTGTTCGGCCTTTGCGGACGCCGTTGTTAAAGGTGTAGCGCCTGTAAACGGTTGCCCCGTTGGCGGTGCCGATGTGGCTGAATTGGTCGCAAAGATCATGGGCGTTGAGGTCAGCGTTACCGAAAAAGAAGTCGCTCAATGTCAGTGCCAGGGCGGAATGGAAGAGATCGCCTATCAGGGCGAATATCAGGGTGCACAATCCTGTATTGCCGCTTCGCTGGTTTCAGGTGGTAAAAAATTATGTGAATTCGGTTGTTTGGGACTCGGAGATTGTGCCGCGGCTTGTCAATTCGGTGCTATTGTTATTTCAGAGAATCGTTTACCTGTTGTTGATCCTGAGTTATGTGTTGCCTGTGGCGAATGTGTGAATGTTTGTCCCCGTGATATAATGGAAATGCACCCGTTATCTCATCGAACAAAAGTGCTTTGCAAGAATCATGATATCGGGCGTTATGCGACTAAGGTTTGTACAAAAGCATGTATTGCATGTGGCGCCTGTGAAAGAAAATGCCCCTTTGATGCCATCCATGTGATCGATAATCTGGCCGTGATCGATTACGAAAAATGTAAGCATTGCGGGTTGTGCGCAACTGTTTGTCCGACCACCGCGATCGAACATAAAAAGAAACCAAGAAAACCAAAACCAGCTCCTGCTCCTACAGAGGAAGTTGATAAATAAATATGGTAAAGACGTAGCATTGCTGCATCTCTACAAAATAGGCGCATAAATGCCAACTAATGGTGTGATCAAAGAAAAAAAAGACGGTAAGGTCTTTATACAGATCGAAGAAGATACGTCCGCATGTAAAGGATGTGCAGCACATGCTTTGTGTGGAAAAAAAGATTGTGACGACGCACAGGTTGTCTTAAATGATCGAGATGACTTGAATGTAGGGGATGAGGTTGAAATTGAAGAAAAGGCGAATATTCTGACCAAGACATCACTTCTTGCATATGGAATACCTTTGGTGTTCTTTGTTGCCGGTATTCTTCTTGGACAGTTTCTTCCAGAGACCAATATTCCGAAGGAATTACCCCAATTTTTCGCCGGATGTATAGGTCTGGTTATTGGCGGGTTCCTGGGTAGATACCTTGCAAAACGCTTATCCCAACGCATAGACAAGTATTTTTCAATAAATGTGAAAAATCGACAACAATAATCCATAAACGCTTATAATAATTCGCAAACAATGCGATATTGCAATATAATATCAAATATTATTGGCAATATTATAAATAATTGTTGTTTTTATTGAATTTGATTATTAATTTAGCGCAGATTTTTGAGCAACAGAAAAAGGGATACCAGGATGAAAAACGTCGAATCTGATATTATGAAAATATTTGGTATGAATGTCTTTGGTGGAGCTGCAATGCAGCAACGTCTTCCGAAAAATGTCTTTGAACAGCTTCAGAAGATCATAAAAGGACATCAGGCCTTAGATATAAATATCGCTGAAATTGTTGCAAACGCCATGAAAGATTGGGCCATTGAAAAAGGTGCCACTCATTACACACATTGGTTTCAACCTCTCACCGGAATAACGGCAGAAAAGCATGAGTCATTTATATCACCCAATGGTGATGGCAGTATTATCATGGAATTTTCTGGCAAAGAACTTGTTCAGGGTGAACCGGATGCTTCTTCATTTCCAAGCGGTGGTTTACGTGCGACCTTTGAAGCCCGTGGCTATACCGTCTGGGATGTTACGTCACCGGCTTTTATAAAAGACGATGAAAATGGTAAAACTCTATATATTCCAACAGCCTTCACATCCTATACGGGAGAAGCGCTTGACAAAAAAACGCCCCTGTTAAGATCGGTTGAATCCCTATCTAAGCAGGTGATCCGTGTATTACGCTTACTGGGTGATACAAGATCAGAATACGCAATTCCAAATGTTGGTCCTGAACAGGAATATTTTCTCGTAGATGAAAATTATTATAATGAGCGCCTGGATCTTCAAATGACGGGTCGCACTTTATTTGGTGCGCCTGCGCCAAAGGGACAAGAATTAGACGACCATTATTTTGGAAGTATTAAAGAACGCGTTTCTTTATTTATGAATAATCTTGATATGGAATTGTGGAAATTGGGTATTTCCGCAAAAACTAAACATAATGAAGTTGCTCCGAATCAATATGAACTTGCAGTTGTATACGGTGAATGTAATGTGACCATTGACCAGAATCATCTTGTGATGGAAACCATGAAACGTGTTGCTCGGCGCCACAAAATGGTGTGTCTCCTTCACGAAAAACCTTTTGCTCGTGTTAATGGCTCAGGCAAGCATAATAACTGGTCCGTTAGCACAGATACTGGCGTTAATCTTTTATCTCCGGGTAAAACACCGGAAGAGAATAAACGGTTTCTACTTTTTGTAGCAGCTTGTGTAAAAGCTGTTGATGTCCATGCGGATCTATTGAGGCTTTCAGCATCAACTCCAGGTAATGATCATCGTTTGGGCGGTCACGAAGCTCCTCCCGCCATTATCTCAGTCTATCTTGGTCAAACTTTGACCGCAGTATTTGAAAAGATCGAAGCAGGTCAAAAAATTGATAAAAAAGTAAAAGAGATCTTTAATTTTGGTGTTTCAACCTTACCGGATATTTCAATGGATGATACAGATCGTAACCGGACATCACCCTTCGCTTTTACATTGAATAAATTTGAATTTAGAATGACACCGTCTCAAGGTTCTTTGGCTAGACCCAATATGATATTAAATACCATCATTGCCGATACTCTTGCGGAATTTGCTGATATACTTGAAAAAGATAATAATGTTGAAGCCTTGTTAAAAGATGTATATACAAAACACAAACGCGTTATCTTCAATGGTGATGGCTACTCTGAAAAATGGCATAAAGAAGCTGAAAAACGAGGATTACCGCAATTTGATAAAAGTGTGGATGTATATCCCGAATTATGTTCAGATAAAAATGTAGCTTTATTTGAACGGCAGAATGTTTTAAGTGAAAAAGAGCTTAATGCCAGAATGTTGATCTTCCTTGAAAACTATGTCATGAAGAATCGTATTGAAGCATCGACCATGTTGGTTATGGCAGAGAGACAAATCCTGCCGGCTGTTTTGGAGTATCAATTAATGGTGGCGGAAAACACCAATAAACTCCAGAGAATCCCAGTAAACTGCAAGCTTCAAATAGATCTTCTAAAAGATCTGGAAAAGAAACTGCAGGCATTCTCCGATGGGATTAAAAAGCTAAAAGCCGATATTGAAAAACTTGCAAGTCTCAATGAGAAAGATGCATCGATATTTACGGGTGATACGCTCGTTGTAGATATGGAAAAACTCCGTGAAGCTGGTGATGCCTTGGAAGAGGTTTGTGGATTAGAATATTGGCCCATGCCCACATACTCAGATATGTTGTTTAAAATATAAGATTAATTTATAAAAAGAGTTTGAGCCTCCATCCTATGTGATGGAGGCTTTTTTGTTTACCTGTCATTTCGACCGATCAAGTCCGCCAATAAGCGGATGAATGAGCGGAGAAATCTCAAACTTTCAAAATGTATTGAGCATTTAAAGAACTTTCCCTCGAATCAATAAGATTGACGCATCTAATGTGATAAATATCACAGTAAACTTGGATGATAGGTATATTAGTTATAGATTAGCGAGTTAAAAGGAGCATATGATGAATTTTAGAAATCACGTCACTCGACTCTCGCAATATAAATCGATCTTGCAACGCATGGAAAAGGATGAAGTTGAAAGAACACATGCTGAAACGCTGTCAACCTATATTGGCATACCTGCAACTCAGATCAGAAAGGACTTTTCTCTCTTTGGAATTAGGGGGAATAAGCGTGGTGGTTATATTGTTAAAAATCTGTATGAAGAATTAAAAAACATTCTTGGTTTAAATAAAGAAATACCTGTTATCCTTGTTGGATATGGCAATCTGGGAAAGGCACTTGTCAGCCATCATGGTTTTTTTGAGGGTTGTGTTCAGATTGTTGCAGCCTTTGACCCAAGTGTGGGTGTTTTAGCAAGTAAACCACCTATCCCGGTTTATCCTCCGACAAGTATCCCCACTTATTTAAAAGATAATTCCGTGAAACATGCCATCCTTGCTGTTCCCGATGATGTAGCACAATCATTATTTGACGAATTATATCAAAATGGTGTTAGAGGCTTTATTAATTTTTCTACTATTCTTCTTAATATCCCAGATGATGCTTATGTAAATAATGTTGATTTGGAATTAGAATTGGAAACGGTTGTTTATTACACCAAAGAGGCGGAGAAAAAGAAAGACAATTAATTCGGAATTCTTATCCTTTTATAATAAAAACCCCTGTTTTAACGATAGGGGTTTGTCTTTGGATAAATTAATTTTAAGAGCTTAAATTTCACATTCATTTTTCTTTTATTTGATAAAAAACGCCTCTTGTTTGCCTAACTGTTTCGATTTTATTTTCTGCATCTAATACATCAAGATATTTATTGATCTCGTTAATATGAAGCCCCAGTATTTTTGTTAAATCTTCCAGTGTGCAAGGTCTCCGGGAGATCGTTTCAATAATGGCTGTTTCTATATCAGTTCTATATGATTGGATGTTTTTTCTTTCAGGCGCTGCTGCAACTATTTCAATATTATCCAAATCCCAAAAATTAACGACATGTTGTAGTTCTTCTTTTGTAGCACCTCTTAAATTTGGCACCGTACCGGGTCGATCTAAGGTGTTTAGCTGAACGGAATCGGGCTTTATTTTTAATATCGCTTTTTTGAGTTCTTTTAGTTCGTTTTCGTTGTCATTATAGTTGGGTAAGATGAATATTTCCAGCCACATTTTTCCGCTAAATTCATTTCTGAAATCGATTAAACCCTGAATGTATTTATCTATAGTTAAACCTTTTGGCGGGCGATTTATTTTTTGAAAACCAGTCTCAGTTGCAGCATCCAAAGAAGGAAGTATAACATCTGCCTCTTTTATTGCGTTTCTCACCTCTTGGTCGAAAAGCATAGTTCCGTTTGTCAAAACGGCAATCGGGATTTCCGGTTTGTTTGTTTTAATAAATTGAAGAACATCCCCAATGCGATTATTTAATGTTGGTTCGCCTGAACCGGAAAATGTAATGTAATCGGGATCAGGATTATTATCAAAATAATGGGCTAATTCATCTTTTACTTTATCAAATTTAATATACTCTTTTTTGTCAAGCGTCAGTTTTGTTGTTTTCCCGACTTCACAATATACACAGTCAAGAGAACATACTTTCTTGGGAACCAAGTCAACTCCCAGTGACATGCCGAGTCTTCTTGAGGGGACAGGGCCAAATAAATATTTATACATTTTTTTTCTTTATTTTTTAATTGTAAGCTTTTCTTATAGTCTCATTACACAATGTCGGTTTTATCATTTCTTGCCATTCGTGTGTATCCCAGGTTTTAAGATGAGTATGCGTAATGTAATATTTTTGGGGAATGGGATGAGTCCCAATAACTACCTTCACCTTGTATCTATTTTCAATGAATTTTTTAAAGTGTGAGATGTAGGGACAGGGGGGATAGCCTACAACCAGGCCGGTTGCAAAATGAATAACTTCCGCTCCATTCTTGATCATTTCCTCGGGAGTATATTCAATATTACCGCCCGGACAGCCACCGCAACTTGTGTATCCAACGATTTCCAGGTCTTCATTTTTACTGTAAATGTCAAAAGCACCTTCTCTATTTTGCATGGCTCTAAAACATTTTCCACCGGCGCAACTTTTATATCTGTCGCAGATAATGATTCCAATTTTCATTTTATGCTCTCTTTTGTTTTCCCTGAAATATAAAACAAAGCAACGACTTATTCAAATTTCATGTAATTAATATTTAAATTATTCTTTGAGATTATTTCCGTAATCGTAAATCCCTTTTTCTTGTATATTTCAACATTTGTTGAATTTGCAGTTTCCAAGAATGCAGGAATATTATTTATTTTACAATAATTCAATATGGGATTCATAAGTTTACTTGCCAGACCTTTGCCGCGTGCTTCAGGTAAAACACCAACCATACCCAAATAGAAATAGGGATTGTGTTTTGGAAAATGTTCTTTACATATTTTCCTGTCTTTCAGGATTCTATTCACGGTTGGAATTCCCTGTTTAAAGAGAAAATTTAAATTTTTCTTTAAAAGATCCCATCCTATAGGTTCATTGATCTCGGTTTCCCATAAAGCAGCTCCCATATTATCATGTGTAATTAGGATATAACCGCTTTTATAGACTTCATGAACAAGATAGTTCACTGTGATCTCGAGTTTGTTTTTGTTTTTTGACTTCTCTATCAGCCAATTGGTAAGTGGATCATGTCTGAAAGATTCGCTTAATATCTTGCTTGCTATGGGCAAATCATCAATAGTGGCAACACGAATAGTATGATCATCAAGCTGTAAATTCATCGTTTTCTTTTTCATTGATAATCCTTTATTAATACTTATCACTGAATATGCAGAGGATATTTATTTTATCAAAGATTTTATCAATTAGCTAAGTGAAAGATTTGAAGAAAAGAAACAAGAACCAAGAGTAAAAATCCAAGAATCAAGATAATATAATATTGAGACGAGATGTAGGGAACAGGTATACTTCTACGCCAAGGCTACCAGTCTTCGCTGAAGCTTCGACACGGCACGGCGAAGTACAGGTGCCTGTCCCATTTTTCATATAAGGGTTAAATTGTTTTAAAGTGCAAACCTGCCCAGTGCGACCGTTTTTTTACAAAATCATTTAGCGACCCCGAGCGTAGCGACGGATAATTTTTAGTGGGAGGTAAGAACTTTGTTGCCGGTTTTTGTAATAAGAACCATGTGCTCACAGCGAGAAGACAGTTTTCCATCACGGGTCCGGACATCCCATCCTCGGGTAGTTACACCCCGGCGCCCCTGGTTGATCATAGGCTCTATGCAAAAAATCATTCCAGGTTTCAACTTCATTCCCTTGTGAGGGGATCCGCAGTTTTCAACCAATGGTTTCTCGTGCATATTTAGGCCGATAAAATGTCCTGCATAGTCTCTAACAACCGAAAAACGGTTGCTTTCCGCGTGACTCTGTATGGCAAAACCAATATCACCCAGAGTATTTCCCGGCAGGGCTGCTTTAATTCCCCGACTCAAGCAGTCCTCGGTAACGGATACCAGATGGGAAGCCTCTTTGGAAATTTTTCCTACTCCGATGGTTTTAGAACAGTCTGCAAAGTAACCATTTTTTTCAATCACGAGATCGATATCGATAAGATCACCTTCTTTTAGGAAGGTATCATCAGGAATTCCATGGGTAACCTGGTCATTGACAGAAAGACAGGAAACGGCGGGGAATCCTTCATACCCCTTACAGGGACCAATGACCCCCATTCGGTCTATTTCCGCTTCGATCATTGCATCAAGGGCAAAGGTTGTAATCCCCGGACGTACCCATGAAAGGCTTTTTTGTAACAGCTGGGAGATCAGTTCAGCCATTTTTGATATCTCGATAATCTCTTTCTGTGTTTTAATCATTCCCATTATTTTCCTCATTACTTTTTCTGGTTTATTTTTTCGGTACAGTATTTCATAGAACGCTCGTAATTGGATGTACCCATTTTAAGGGACAGTTCATACCGGTATTTTCTAATGGTCATGCCGTTTTTATTCTTATCATTCTTTTCCTTGATAGGAACAACCCACATAACAACCCGCCTGAAAGATATTAACGATGAGATATAGAATGATCCAACACGCAGCAATATAAACGGGATATCCCGAAAGAATATATAGCGTGCCAACGAACAACGCAATAAATGGGATCATTGATAGAGCATATAGGAACTTGTTTTTTGCAGTCCAGTGATAGGGGCCTTGGTTCAATGATTTAGTCATCTGGGATCTAACTTTTATTATTATTGGCTAAAAATGCTTTTTAATACTTATCATTAAATATAAAGAGGATATTTATTCATCAGAATTACTTTGTGCTAAAAGTGAATGAATAACAGCAGTAGTATTACTAGATGAAAGTATTTGATGGATCCCTTTTTCAAACTCTTTATAATTGTTAGCTTTTATATCTGGTTCTGGGATAGATATACCAACATATTCTAAGTCCGCGGAGCTTACTAATTTTGATAAATTTACTAAGAATGCAGGGTTTACACCAAATGGATTATTAACTAATCTTCTAGATTGGACACTAATTGCTTCGTCATCTATACTATTATCATAAATAAAAATAGGATATGGCTTGCTTGAAGAGGCAGTTTTTAACAAAGCATAACGATAATTTTGCATCATAGGAGCAATAATATATAAAGTATGATAGATGATTTCTTCATCATAAGTGATAGTCACTTCCCCTTCAAGGTAACCTTGAGTCTTTTCTGCTATTAGATTTGCTTGTTTTTGAAGTAACCTTAAAGGTGAACTATCAAAACTTTTAATGTCGACCTGTCCCCATAAATCTTTTATTTCTGACATATATTTCTCCTTTTTAGCTCAAGATATATTGGTGAATGATCTGAGTAAGTTTGCCCTCTTACATTAAAGTATTTATCATTTTTTATGATATCATAATCAACTTCAAAATGTTTTAAAATATTTGGCCTAACCAATACTTGATCATAGATATTCCAGTAAAAACCAGAATGTGGTGGATTATTTAGATAATATGTTCCAAAGAGGTTATCTGGACTTCCAAAAAGTTTCCATGAAGGGTTGTAGAAATACAAATAATCATTATGTTGATATTTTCTTTTTTCTTTTAATGCGATTTCTTTCGAAATTACAGAATTAAATCCATTGCCAGCAATCATTCCAAGATCAAAGGGATTCATATTAAAATCACCAATAACTATTGTATTAAATAGATTATTTGATTTTTCAATATTGTTGATCTGATTTATATAATCTAAGGCTTCACACATTTGAGTTTGTTCATCCATATTAATCTTAGATCCTAAATGTAGTGCTATTAGTATTATTTTAAATTTATTTATCTGAATTTCATATACGAACATTCTTTTTTTATATTCTTGGATTAATGCGATTCCATCAATTCCGAATTTTGACAATAAAAATATTTTTGGCTTCTCTTTATTAATTTTACTTTCAATGTATGAGTATTTAGTAGAAACAGTGATTTTTTCTATAAAGGATTTGTCAGTTTCAGTCACAAAAAGAAAATCTGGTTTTTGTTCATTAATAAATGAAGATAATATATGTTCATTGGTTTGTTTGTGAATATTCCAGAAAATACATTTTGTTTTTGTGATCATAGTGCTATCGCTAAAATATTAATTTAGTTTTAAATATAATGAAGCAAAACATCAAACATACAATAAATTATTTTTCAATCGTTATCGATTCAAATTCAAATGCAAGTGCATTAATTGCTTGTTTTTCTTTTTTTAATATTTTATCAGCTATCTCATAACTCGGCTTAACCACAACATCGAATTCACTTTCCATAATATATTTATAGGCCCAGCTACCTAAACTATCTTGATCTAAATATATTTGATAAACCAGAGGAATAATTGTAAATAAATTTATAGTACTTAGTGTTTCATTATTTTTTCTAACTGTTAAATAAGAAAACTCAAATCTATAATTCTTTATAATACTGCTAGTACTCGCGTTTTCAAATTCATCCTCAACATCGTATGGGGCTTCCCAAGTATAAATTTCATCTGTAAATGTAAAAGTTGAAAATCTACAACTTCCTCCTGCTACCTTTATATTTGTAACATTTGGAATAATATTATAACTGAAAGCCCCTCCTTGGATATCACCTTGTAGCGGAGTAATTTTAAATTTTATATTTATACTTTCAACACCAGCGCTATAATCATAATATTTTTTTTCAATGGATGAGAATTCAGCTTTAAAGTATTTTTCCGGATCATTGTCATCTTCCATTATTCTGTAAGCAATCAAAGAGGAATCTATTATTGGTTTATAGATGTTCATTTGCTTATTTAGGTTTAATTGATATAAGCTATCAGCCTTAGTGTTAATACCATTTAAAAAGACAGGGCATGATACATTCTTTTTATAGCTTAAATATTCAGAATAAGTTAACAATTTGAACTTACTCATTAAAACAATGTTGTTATCAAATTTATATCTGCTTGTATCAACCTCTAAAATGATATTTTCATAAAGTGAATCTTGCTTTATTAACTTACTAACATCTTCAAGTTTTAATTTCTCTATTACAGGTTTGTTTTCTACGCAGGACAGAAGAAGAATGATTATTGGCAATAATAACACGATCTTTTTCATAGTACCCTCTTTTTGGCTAATGATTATAGTATATGTTTTTTGTGAAACCATAATCCGCAACTATGTACAATTGTTTATATCTAAAATGTAGCAAAAATTATCACCTATTCAAAGAAATCATCATTTTGTCAGTAGAGGTCCCTTCAAATTCAGTATTATATCAGTATTTGTCAAGCATTGAGTCATTTTGATGGAAGTATAAATGTTATTTGAATATAAATAGAGAAATCTTAAACAGTTAAATATTAGAGTAATTTGAGATCTCTCCGCTCTGCTACAGCTACGTTATAGCTCCGGTCGAGATGACATAATAATTGTCCTTTATCAATTGTCCATTGATATAAGCAAACGCCTCGCTCTCCGAAAGGATAGCAAGGCGCTACTTTACATTTGAAAAACACTCTTTATTCAGAAGCCTTTTCTTCGCTCGAAGAGTTTTCAACCTTCGCCAAGGCTACGGTTGACGGGCGAAGAATAGGCAGAAGCGACAAGTCAAAAATTATTCGTATTCTTGCACCTTCTTACCCTCCAGCCTACGCTTTTAAGCTTCGGCTGGCAAGCATACATTCGTTATTTTACTAATTTCATTCCTAGTAGGAAGGCATCTTCATTTAATTTGTGGAAAGACTTTTTCTTAATGATCAGCGGTAAAGCTTGCAATATATATTCCACTGAGAGATAGCCGCGAATTTTAGCATAAGCACCCAGCATGATCATGTTGGCGGCTTTAGTTGAGCCCAGTTTGTCA
>Ga0307992_1002088_pt1 | contig 11489 bp, 7 predicted proteins | sample EllFjometagen133_FD_203162 | JGI IMG/M metagenome (GOLD analysis project Ga0307992, IMG submission 203162) | Marine microbial communities from Ellis Fjord, Antarctic Ocean - #133 | ecosystem: Environmental > Aquatic > Marine > Unclassified | place: Southern Ocean | collected 2014-10-08
GCATTATAAACAGCATTTCTAAGAGCTGGTGCAACAGGAATTACTGGTGGTTCACCCAAAGCCTTATTTCCATAAGGGCCACTTGGATCATTTGGTTCAACAAAATCAAAGCCTAAATCTGGAGTATCTAAAATAGTCATTAACTTATAGTCTAATAAGTTATCATTGTTTGTCTTACCAGTTTTAGGATCAAAGATTAGTCTTTCATACAAACCATAACCAATACCCATACTCATACCACCATGAACTTGTCCTCTAGCAGTTTGAGGGTTGATAATTTTACCAGAGTCATGCACGTTAATAATGTTTAGAATTTTAACATGACACATAGGAATATCAACTTCAACTTCTGTAAAACAACAACCCAAAGCATAAGTATTATCAGTACAATGATGTGTTTCTTCAGCACTAATGTGTAGAGAATTCTCTAATGAATAACAAGCTTCCATAGCTACTTCTTCAGTAGTTAGATATTTTTGTTTTGTACCTTTATGAATAATAGTATTATCTTCAATATCTAAATCATCACCGTCTTTATTTAACATGTAAGCGGCATAGTCACAAATCTTTTTCTTTAGGGATTCAGCAGTTTTCTTTACAGCCATACCAGAAACATAGGTTTGTCTTGAAGCATAAGCTCCTGTATCAAAAGGAGTAACATCAGTATCTTGAGTAGATAATAAATTAACCTTATCTAAAGTAAACCCAAGGGTTTCTGCAGACATTTGAGCAAATACTGTATCTGAGCCTTGTCCAATTTCAGTTGCACCCATTTGTACCTGGATTGAACCATCTTGGTTAAGGACCATTCTTACAGCGCTGGTTTCTAAAGCAATAGGATAAACACCTGTTTTGTAACAGAAGATAGCCATACCAACACCACGTCTTATATCACCGGTTTGGTTTTTATATTCTTTAATTTTTTGATCCCATTTTATAGACTTCATACCTCTTGTAATACATTCATCTAAACCAGAAGAATGACAAGCAATAGTTGTAAATGGATCAACAAAACCTACTTGCATCATATTTTTACGTCTGAATTCAATTTTATCAAAACCAGCTTGTTCACAAATATCATCAACATGAGCTTCTAGGGCAAATCCAATTTGAGGAATACCATAAGCTCTCATAGCACCAGCGGTTGGTAAGTTAGTATAAACTGTATAAGCATCACCTTTGATAGCTCCAACAGGATACATCATTCTAAATCCATTAACAGCATTTGCAACCAATGCATGTGCGTGAGAAGCATAAGCACCTTGAGTTGAATAAGCTCTAATAAATCTAGCAGCAAAAGTACCATCTTTTCTAACATAACTTTCAATAAAGAACTTCATGGCATGTCTTGTTCTAGTACAAACAAAAGTTTCTTCTCTTGTGTAGAACAATTTAACACATCTACCACCAACTGCCATTGTTAAGAAGGCATTTAAAGGTTCAGTTAAAGCATCTTGTTTGTTACCAAAGCCGCCACCAATATATGGTTTAATAACTCTAAGTTTACCTATACCACAATCTAATGCTTGAGCACAAACACGTCTAACAATATGAGGAATTTGAGTTGAAGATACAATTATGATTCTATCTAATTCCATATAAGCATAGGAGGCCGCATTTTCAATATGACAATGGCTAACAACAGGTGTTTCATATTCACCTACAACTTTAATCAAGCCTTCTTCTTTTAAAGCCTCATCATAGTTGCCCATTTCATAATCACTGTGAACTACAACGTTGTTAGGCTTTTCTTCATGAATAGCCATTGCGCCTTCTTTCATAGCGTCTTCATAAGTTAAAAGAGGAGTATACTCTTCATATTTAACTTTAATTGCTCTTAGAGCTCTATCTGCAGAAATATCATCTTCTGCAATTACAGCAGCAATATCATCTCCATAAAATCTAACTCTAGTATTAAGGAGTTTTCTATCAGAAATATCCTGGTGTTTTTTTTGTGTTGACCAAGGATGACCAGGAGTTGGGAATTGTTTATCAGGGACATCAAAACAAGTAACTATTTTGATAAGTCCTGGAACTTTATTAGCTTCATCTAAATCGAAAGATAAAACTTTACCGTTAGCGATTGTTGAATGTAATACTTTAGCAATTAAAGCATTTTTATCTACAAGATCACCAACATATTTTGCTGTACCATTAGCTTTTGCTTTGGCATCTACCCTATTAACAGCTTTGCCGACTATCATGAAATACCTCCATGGGTTAAGTAATAAAAAGATAATTGAACTTTTTATTTAAATTTATAGTTTAAATTTGTTAATTTAACTATAATGGGTATGTTTTAATATGTCAAATATGCTCTCTTTTATATAAAAAATAAAACATTAATTTAAGCTATTAAATTGATTATATTAATTAAAACATAATGGAAACTATCAAATATTTGTATCTTAGGTTATTATAATAGCTTCTTTGCATAATAGACTATTTGTTAAAATAATAACATTTTGAAATAAATTAAGCTATTATTTGTAAAAGTTTCTGACAAATGCCAATAATGATACTCCGTTTTTATAGTGCTTTTTTTAATGGAAATTTTATAAAAAATTTTATAAAAAAAATAATCATTTATTTCAATATTTTTTTAATTTTTATTTTATTTACTTTAAAAATCTCAATAATACTATTCAAATTTTAAGTACTTTCTACAATTCTTTCTAGTTTTTTGTAATATTTGAAACAAAAACTCAGTTTATCGAAACGGCTATCAATTTATTATTTCGATACTTATTGAATATTTATTGCATTAAGAATATTTTGCTTATAAAATACTACCATGAAGAAAATTAAAACATCGCTTTTTGCAAGGCTTTTTATATACTTTTTTATATTAATTTCTATTCCATTATTAAGTCTTTCAATTGTTACCTCAACAATTGCAAAAAAGAATGTTATAGATGGACTAAAATTTAATTTAAATATTCTCAGTGACATTCAATCCTCAAAACTACAAACAATTATTGAGGAATATAGACATAAAACATATACCCTTTCCAATAATGCAGTGATTATAGAATTATTAAAACATCCTGAATTATCCCAAGATAGCCAATACATGGGGAAAACGTATAATACTATTTTTGATAATATGAAAGGTGATATTTATAAGGCTTCTGCTGTAATTACAAGTACAGATGGTAATATTAGATTATCCACTCATCCATTTCCTGAAGAATATGATTTAAGAAATCACTCTACCATATTAGATATAGCTTTACCACTTATGGATAGTAAACCCTACACTTATACAAAAATCATTTCCAATAAAAATTTAAACTCTAATAATAATGTTGCACTCACCCTTTTTAGATATGTTTTTGACTCAGATAAAAATGTACTAGGCTATGTTATTGTTGATATTTACAAATCAACAATAAAAGATATTGTTGAAACAAAGTCTTTATCTACATCTTTATTGGTTGATACCAATTCTTTTATTGCTGCTGAACTTGATAATGCGAGTGAATATTATCCCTTCACATATTTTCCAGGATTAAGCAGTAGAGATAAAGGAAATTTTATTGAAAGCACATATCACAATAACAATTATGTTTTATGCTTGAAAAAAGTAGCAAATACATCCTTTTACATTGCTAACTATATAGAGGATCAAACCTTTAATGACAATTTCAAACAAATTATCATTATCGACGTTATTTCAATTCTTTTTGGATTGATACTTTCTCTAATAGTTGCATATTTCCTAGCAAAAGAATTAACTAAACCTATCAAAAGATTGATAAAAGGGATGAAAAGAGTTGAAAAGGGAAATTTAGCTATTTCAATTGATGATAACAGCATTTATGAAATGCAACAATTAAATGATAGTTTCAATAACATGGTTATTCAAATTGTAAATCTTCTTCAAACTACTAAAGAATCACAAAAAAGATTATTTGAAGCAGAAAAAGAAGCTCTACAATCTCAAATTAACCCTCATTTCTTATTTAATACTTTAAATACTATTAAATCTTTAGCTAAAATTAATGATCAAGAGGAAATTTATACAATATCAATTAAATTAGGCCATTTACTTAGATCATCTATTTATAATAACAATTCAGAATGTACTCTTGAAAAAAGTTTAGAGTTGGTTAGAAGTTATTTGACTATTCAACAAATTAGATTTCAAGATAAACTACATGTATCCTACGATATTGATGAAAGTTTACTTTCTATAGTAACTCCAAAATTTCTTCTACAACCTTTAGTTGAAAATGCTATTGTTCATGGACTTGAACCAAAAATTGGACAATGGTATCTAAATATATCTATTAAGAATCAAAATAGTAATATAGTAATTCAAGTAATTGACAATGGAATTGGATTTGAGGATAAAAATATCATGAAGGATATAAATCTTTTAGAAAATTCTAACCATGTTGGGCTATATAATATTTACAAAAGACTTTTATTATTTTACAAAAATCAAGCTTCTCTTTCTTTTGAAGATGTAGCAACAGGTGGGATTAAAGCTACAATAGTATTACCACTTGATTATACTATTATAGGAGTTATAAGTGAGTTATAAAGTTATTATTGTTGAAGATGAGAGAATAGAACTTCAAGAACTCTCCATGATTATTGAATATGAAGCACTTGAACTAGAACTTGTAGCCACAGCTGATAATGGTATTGATGGTCAAAAACTTATAGATGAATTTTTCCCAGATATCGTAATCTCAGATATTCGATTACCGGGTCAAACAGGGCTCGATATGCTTAGTAAAATTAGACCTATAGTCAAGGCTATTATTTTGTCAGGCTATTCAGATTTTTCTTATATGCAAAATGCTATTCACCTTGGAGTTGATGATTATCTTTTAAAACCAATTGATAATAATGATTTACTCAAATCCCTTGAAAAAATAGTAAAGCAATTAAAAGAAGAAGAATCTGTTGAAAAAAACATTATAAAATTGCCACTTACCGATAATCTTAACAATCATCTTATTAATAATTCTATTAAATTTATAAAAAAGAATTATCAAAATCAAGTAGGTTTGCAAGAGGCTGCAGAATTATTGAATGTAAGTGAAACCCATCTTTCTAGATTATTTAAAGAATTAGTTGGAATAAACTTTTTAACATACCTAAATACTTATAGAATCAATAAAAGTATCGATTTACTCATTAACACAAATGAGAATATAACTGAAATTGCTTTTAAATGTGGGTATGTAACTCCAGGCTACTATGCCAAAATCTTTAAACGATTATTAAAAACAACTCCGACCAAATTTAGAGACAATAAAAACTAAAAGCTATTACAAACGTTGTGATTTGTAATAGCTAATATAATTATCTTAAAAAGCAGGAAAGTATTAACCTTTCCTAGAATCAAAAACAGTAGCTCCACCTAAAAAATATTTAGATAAAAAACCGAATAGAATAAACATCGGAATAGAAGCTAATAAAGCAATGGCCATCATAGCACCTTGATCTGTTTGTTTTTCTTCACTAAACTTTGTAATATACAAAGGAATAGTTTTCATTGTTTCTCTTTGTGAAACCAATAGTGGCCATAAAAGGTTATCCCATTGGTTTCTGAAACTTAATATACCAAGTGTTGCCATTACCGGTGTACAGTTGGGTAAAACAATATTAGCATATATCTTGAATTCTCCCATTCCATCTACCCTAGAGGCATCTATAAATTCACTAGGGAAAGTTAATAAGTACTGTCTCATTTGAAATACACCAAAAGCACTAACTAAAAAAGGTACTATTAATCCTCTGTAACTATTTATCATATTTAAGCTACTTGTAACCATGTACAAAGGAATCATAATTGCTTCAAAAGGAATCATCATTGTTGCCATAATTGACATAAAAATAACATTTTTACCTTTAAATTTAAATTTAGCCAAACCATAACCACAAAGTGATGCTAAAAATATAGTTGTAATTGATACACTAATTGCAACAATAAGTGAATTCAATAATGTTCTAAAGAAAATTGAATCTTCATTATTACCTAAAATAGCTTTTATAAAGTTTGTTGCAAAAGTCCTATCAGTTGTTGTAAAATATTCTTTTGATGGTATCCATGTAAAAGGCATTGCTAATATTTGCTTTGCATCCATAAAAGAAGCACAAACCATAAAAGCAATTGGTAATATAGTAAAAAGCAATACTAAAGATAAAAAAGTCCAAACTATAACTTCAGTAACACTTATTTTTCCAATAAATTTGTTCATCTTATTCCCCCCGCCTAATATTCAACATCATCACTATTGGAAACTTTAAATTGTAATAAAGTTAATAATAGCATAATAACGAATAAGATAATTGACATTGCACTAGCTCTAGCAATTCTTCCATTACGAATACCTGTAAAATAAATATTCATTGTAATTACATCAATAGGTTGTCTTCCAGCTCCACCTTGATGGAACATATATTGAGTTGAAAATGTTTTTAAACATTGTAGCATCGCCATTACAGAGACTAATAAAACAGTTGGTTTTAATAATGGTAATGTTATTCTCCAAAAAGTATGCCATTTTGTAGATCCATCAACAATCGCGGCTTCATATAATGATGAGGGAATAGAGGCAAGGCCAGTAATAAATAAAATTACAAAATAACCAATATACTTCCAAAAATATACAATCATAGTTGAAGCTTGTAACATTTTTGTATTAACTAACCAACCAAAATCTTTACCTGAAGTAAACATAATAAAATTACTAAATTGATTAAATAATCCTCTAGGATCAAATAATATCATCCAAATAGCAGCTGCTACTACACTAGATAAAACAGCTGGCATGTAAAAAGCAATTTGGAAAAATCCTCGATGAGATGGTTTTCTCAATTGCATCAACAGTACAGAAATAATTAAAGAAACTATTACCATAGGTATAAAAGTGCCTAAAGTAAAAACAAAAGTTGCTCTAATTGAATTATAAAGAGAAAATCCACCGTTTTCTTTGGTAAACAAATATATATAATTCTTTAAACCAACAAATTCCCGTGTTTTAGATAAAATTTTTGCGTCTGTTAAACTTGTCACGAATGCACTTATAATTGGGTAAAAACAAAAGACTGCAAAAAACAATACGCAAGGGACAGTAAATAACAAGCCCCATTTTGCTTGTTTTTGTTCAATACTATATCTTTTTTTATTAGACATTACTCCTCCTAAGAAATAATTAATAACTTGGGAGTGGATATTACCACTCCCAATATACGAATGTTTTATTCTTCGTCAATTAATTCTTGAACAGAGTTTTTTAATTGTCTATAAGCTTGAGCAGGTTCAACGTTTTGAAGCATTACACCTTCTACAGCATTTCTAATTAAATTTTGAATTTCAGTTGAATTAGCACCGAAATATACAACATGTCCTCTTTCAAAGTCAGTTGTAAATACTTCTGAGAAAGGCATATTGTGATAAGTATCACTATTCATCAAGGCTTTGGTTGGTTGAATAATATTTACATTTGTCAAATATTCTTCACCATGAGATAGCATATAACCAATTAACTGCCAAGCAGCTTTTTTAGTTGCATCATTTTCACTATCATTAACCATGTAGTAATGACCATAATAACAAGCAGCTACATCTTTAACAGCGTTTTCAAATTTAGGGTAAGGAACTACCATCCAATCATCACTGTTATAGAAATCAGGATTGTCATGATTAATTCTAGCTTGTTGGTAAAGACCTGTTGTTGCCATTGAAATATCATTATTGTTTGAGTTAAATAGTTTTCTTGCATTTTTATAAGTAGGAGAACCTAAGTTTTCACCATTTGGACCCCATTTTTGCATATAAGTTAACCAACCAATCCAGCCTTCTTCTCCAACAATAGCTTCTGTGCCATCTTCGCTGAATAAAGAACCACCAAGTTGTTCAACCATAGGTACCATTGATTCCAAATAGTAAGGATATCTAAAGTCATATCCTCTTCTAGTTAAAATTTCACCTTCTCTTACTACTAATTTTTTTGAAACCTCAAACATTTCTTCCCAAGTTTTAGGATAGTCAGTATCAGGATTTAAACCAGCATCTCTAAATACATTTTTGTTAACATAAATACACCAGTTTGTTAATTCTAATGGTAGACCATAAATCTCACCATCAATAACAACAGGATCAAGCATTCCAGCTACATAAGAGTCAACTAAAGAATCTTTACTCGTATAACCAGCAGCTTTAAAGTCAACAGGAGCAACTACTTCAGCAGCCATGAAGGGATACTCATCATTAATTGATAAGTTAAAAATAGTAGGACCTTCGCCAGCAGCAAAAGCAGTTTGTACCAATTCAATCATCTTTGTAGAAGATTGACGAGTTACATTTACACTTACATTAGGATGGGTTTCAATAAATTCACTAATGTATCTATCTTCTAATTTTTGTCTATTAGCATCTTCATGTGTCCAAAATTCAATTGTTACATTTTCATCTTCTTTTTCGCCTTGGGCAAAAACAAAAGATGGAACAATCATTAAAATGACTAACATCGTTAATAAAATCTTTTTCATATAACCTCCAAGTTATTTGTACTAACTATATTGTAGGTTATCTAATTTTAATCTGAAAGAAGACATATTTTATATTTGTAGAACAAAATATACATTTAAAGAAATTTTAAACTTATTTGATAGGTATTTTGCTAAATGGTGGGGGGTATATCTTTTTTCTATAGAAATTTATTAATTTCAATAAAAGTTTTTTCCAAATCATCAAACTTCAAAGTTGCATAATTATCAAAAGGTGTAGATTCTTTGTTTATAATTACCAATTTTCCGCCCCTATTTAATGTATACATAGGAAATGAAGCAACAGGTTGAACAACTAGGGAAGAGCCTAAGACAATTGCTAAATCACTGTTTGAAAATGATTGATAAGCGTGTTCTAAAAGGGAGACATCCAAATTTTCACCATAAAAAATAATATTTGGTTTGATTAAGCCATTACATTTATTACATTTGGGAACTTTACCCTCTTTAACTAATGGGAAAATTTCTTCATAGCTATAAAGCTTCTTGCAATTTGTACAAATATGCTCTCTAACATTACCATGAACTTCATAAACTTTTTTACTATTTGCTTTGGCATGTAGCATATCAACATTTTGGGTAAAAATTTCATTTATTAAATTTAAATCTTCAAGTTTAGCTAAGGTTGAATGTACAATATTGGGGTTATATTGATCCAACCCGTACCAATTTTCTTTGGCCCAGGAATAAAATATTTCAGGATTAGTTAAGAAAAAATTGTAATCTAATATGTCTTCAACGTTTAGGTGTTTAAACTTTTTAGAATAAATCCCATTTGATGACCTAAAATCTTTGATACCACTTAAAGTAGAAATACCAGCTCCGGTTAAAACCGTAGTCTGGCAGCTGTTTTTTAATAAATCTATAAAGGCATTAATATTATCCATATATCTATTATAGTACTAATAAGAGTTTTTGTTAAAAGGAATTAAACTTGTTTTCCAATAATTGTATTTCCCTTTACGCTTATATACTCAACTTCTATGATATCCCCTGGAGTTAATTCATATTTTGGAGTGAAAGTAACCATTTGGTTGTGTTCATCCCTAGCGAGCATTTGGGCCTTATCATTTCTACTTTCTTTTGAAAATAAAACTCTATGAATGCCATTTGCTCGGATTGATTTTACTTCACCAAAGATTTCTTGTTGTCTATCTATTATTCTTTGAAGTCTCTCATGTTTAATTTTATCCGAAATTTGTCCTTCCATCTTTGTAGCAGGAGTTCCTTCTCTTGCATTCCAAAAATACATAAATGCTTCATTACAACGAAGTATTTCCATAACAGATAAGGTATCTAAACATTCTTCTTCAGTTTCACTAGGAAAGCCCACCATTACATCTGTTGCAAAACTTACATTAGCAACTTCTTTTCTAATTTTTTCAATTAAATTTAGATATTTTTCTCTATCATAACTTCTATTCATTTTCTTTAATATTCTAGAGTTTCCACTTTGTAGTGGTATATGAAGGTGTTTTGCAACTTTTTCTTCATTTTTGATTACTTGTATTAATTCATCACTAAAATCTTTTGGATGAGGGGACTCAAATCGGATCCACTCAATATTTTTAGCTGCTTCACATACTTTTGTTAATAATTTTGGAAAGTTTATTTTATTGCCGTTATCATCGGTAAAATCATAACTATTAACATTTTGACCAAGTAAAGTTATTTCTTTTACATTTTTTGAATCTAAGAACTTTATTTCTTCTACTATAGATTGAGCACTTCTAGATACTTCTCTTCCTCTTACATAAGGAACTATGCAATAGGTGCAAAAGTTATTACAGCCATTCATTATTGGTACAAATGTAGAATAATCGCCTTCCTTGTAATAGTTTTCTAAAAAAGTATAACTATCATCTCTATGTATCTGATCTAAGCCTGTAGCTATCTCTACTACTTTCTGCTTATCATTGGTACCAAGGACATAATCGACCCAGGGTGCGTCTTTTTGCAGTTCGTTGAGCAATCTTTCTGCCATACAACCAATTACTATTAATATCATAGGATGATCTTTTTTTATTCTCGAATAATTACCGAGTCTTCCCCAAACTCTATTTTCTGCACTTTTTCTAACTGAACAGGTATTGATAATTGCAATATCTGCATGTTTCTCATCAATAGCTGCTGTAATACCAACGCCTTCTAACATAGTTTTTAGAGCATTGCTTTCTGCAAGGTTCATTTGACAACCATAAGTTTCAAACCAATAGGTTTCAATTCTTTCAGGTCTCTTATATCTACTCATTAATTAGCCTTCTCTTCATGCAAAATTGCACTTTGTAATGTATTTTCCATTAACATAGCTATTGTCATCAGTCCAACTCCTCCAGGAACTGGAGTAATTGCCCTTACTTTTTCGCTTACTTGTTTGTAATCGACATCACCAACAACTCTATAACCACGTTTTCTTGAACTATCTTCAACTCTATTAATTCCAACATCAATAACAACACAATCGTCTTTTACCATATCTTGTGTTACAAAATAAGCTCTACCAATTGCAGCAATTAAAATATCAGCCTGTAAAGTTAATTCTTTCAAATTTTTAGTTCTGCTATGAGCTATTGTTACTGTGGCATCACGACCCTTTTGAATCAAAAGTGAGGCCATGGGTTTTCCAACAATATTACTTCTCCCTATAATTACTACATTTTTAGATTGAGTTTCAATATGATAATAGTCTAAAATTGCCATTATTCCCTTTGGAGTACAACTAACAAAGCAATCAAGTCCAATTAACAACTTACCCACATTTATTGGATGAAAGCCATCAACGTCTTTATCACTTTTTATTCTCTCTATTATTGCTTGTTCATCTAAATGTTTTGGAAGTGGCATTTGAACCAATATTCCATCTATAGTTTTATCACTATTTAATTTATCTACTAAGGAATTCAAAGTATCTTGATCTGTATTTAAATCTAAAAGAAAATCTTTATGCCCATAATTTA
>Ga0307992_1002089_pt1 | contig 11486 bp, 15 predicted proteins | sample EllFjometagen133_FD_203162 | JGI IMG/M metagenome (GOLD analysis project Ga0307992, IMG submission 203162) | Marine microbial communities from Ellis Fjord, Antarctic Ocean - #133 | ecosystem: Environmental > Aquatic > Marine > Unclassified | place: Southern Ocean | collected 2014-10-08
CTGCAAAGTAATTTGCCATAATCGGGACAATTCCTTTAGGAGAACGCATAGAACCTCCGAAAGAGTCGGAAGCTCGTCCTTGCTTTTCTGCACCCATAGCATCTTCTTTAAGTTTAGTAAGATCATCAATAAACTGTAAAGCACCCTTCTGCCCTTGACAACATTTTGTTCCTATCCAAACTTGTTTGCCTTTCATCATCTCTTCAGGAAGAGGATCTCTTGGTTTGCCGCTATCTGTTATTAGCTGAGCGGCAGGATACTCGATTGCAACATATACGCTTCTACGACTGCTTTGACCTCTTTTTTTGGTCCCACAATGATCGCAATCTAAAGGATTACCTTCTTTGTATTCTTGTTTCCAAGATGGAGTGTTAGGATAATGATCAACAATAGTTCTCCATTTTCCAATATATGTGGCAGGATAAAAGATACCTCCTGTTTCTGGATGCAATTCTTTGAATTTTTGACTTTTATTCTTTTTCCCAATTTCATATATCCTTGATGGATCTTTTTGATTCATCATATTAATATGTTGAGATGCTTCATCTCTTGTTTTGAATTTTTCTTCTTTAGGCTCATATCCAGCAACAGGAACTATTTGTATAGAGCCAATTATTTGGTAGACAACTTCCTCATAAGAAACAGTCCCATCAGGATTTCTGGTTTCTTTGACAGGATTACCAAGTGGATTTGGAGGCTCTCCTTCTAATATAAAATCTACATAATCAGCAAAATGGCTATCTCCAGTTCTAGGATTAGATATCTCTTTTTGATATACGGTAGGTTCTCCAGATGGACTTCCATTTTGAGTCACAAATCTAACAGCCATAGGAGATTGACCTTTAGAGTCTTTGTATTGATTTATCTTACGAATACGATTATTAAGTCTTTTTAAATTGTCATCTTTAGTCTTCCATGTAGTCGGTATAGAGAATGACCTCTGAGTAATATGCTTAACATCTTCTACTCCTCCCATATCTTCTGATTCTAGGTCAAGAGTCATATCTTCAAATTCGTCTGCTCTTTCTAATTCTGGAATACCTTCAGAGATCTCCTGTATGTCTTGAGAAGCACTATCTTCTTCTATCGACTGTTGCACAGGAGTTACTGGATCAGGTGTAATATCTTCTAAAGGTTCAAAATCTCCGAATTCAGGTATGCCTTCTATCTCGGTATCTTCTTTCTGCATATCAGGAATGCCTTGTTCTTCCTGCATATCAGGGATCTTAGGACTGTCTTCTATATTTTGATCTTCTGGTATTCCAGGTATGTCCTCAATGCTCTGCTCTTCTTGTGTATTAGGTATGTTTCTAATGCCTTGCTCTTCTGGTATTTTAGGTATGCCTCCAACATCATTAACAGGAGGAATTGCAGCAGGCCCACCAGCTATACTTTGTAAATAATTTTTTAGGCTATCAGGATTTCCTGATACTCTCATAACTTGAGTAGCATCAAAAGAAGGGTCAGCAGCCGTCATCTGGTTAATAAATATAGTAGAGACAGTCCCAGGATTGAGACTATTATTTAACAATTGCATAGCATTGCTGGCGATATCACTTGCTCCGGCCTCTTTTTTAAAGACCTTATTTTTTAAATAACTATACCATCCCATTTTTAAATTCTCCACTGTGATCATTAATTATTATTGCAATTTGCAGCAATATGTTCTTATATTCTACAAAAATACATAAATTCCTATGTTTATTTTTCAGATTTAAAAAAGAAATTTTAAACTATATTAAAAAAACACCTTGACAATTAAAAGATCGTTAAGGTGCTTTGAAATAATATGATTTTAATTAATATTTTAGACTACTATCTTTTCTAATTTAGCAGCTAAATCATCTTTTTCTTTTTTGTGGAGTTTTGCATGACAATTGAGGCACAGAACTCTGCATTTATCAATCTCTTTCTGGATCCTCTTTAGACTATATCCTCTATTAACCATGTCTGAGATGTTGCCTTCTTTGTTCCCATTACAGTGATGATATGAAAGACAACAACTCTCTGTCTCTCCACAAGGACAAGGGTTATCTTTTTTATTTTTCTCTATATATCTGCGATTTCTACGAACTGCTCTTTTTCTACTTTTTTTAGATTGTTCTTTTTTCTTCTTCTTATTTTTTGAGTACCATTTTTTTCCATACTCAGAATTATAGCTACGTCTCGCCTTTTTATCTTTTGTGGGCAAGATAGATCTCCTGCTTAAACTATTATTACTATACTTTTATCGTATTATTTCTTTATATTTCAACAAAAATAATGAAATAAATTCTTCAAAAAGGAAATAGCGAATAAAAATAGAATATAAAAAGACATAATTTGAAAGGATATTAATATGGGTTGGACATTTAATACTACAAAACAATCTTTACCAGTTGTTAAACAAAATGGTTTGTGTCATATCAGGTCAAAACAAAAATATTGCCCATATTGGGTGGCAAAGCATGATAGTATAGAAAATAAAAAAGTGTTAGGATTTAGGTGTACTTTATTTAATGAAGATAAGAATGGATATATTGCTGTCTCAGCTTGTAATAAAAAGTATGGACGAAACTATGATGGAAGACCATAAAAAAAGCCCGCTCTCCTAAGGTAACGGGATATACCCTTTAAGAGGCAACATTATTATACTATATTATCTTTCACTTTCCTCTAAAAAATCACACTTTCAAAAATTCCAGAGAACAAAAAAACTGATATATAGGTTGTGACGAAGGCATAGTCCTAATAAACACCATATAAAGGAGACATAGCCTACGACATTGGAGAGAGTTGCTGTTAGCAGTGACTCTCTTTTTATTATTTTTTTATATTTTTCACTTGCAATTAGAAATAAATGTGATATAATGCTAAATAAATCAGTTAACTAATTATTGTTAGACGACAGATCGATTTTCCTGATTTTATCGAAATGTCAGCTTAGGCTCTTAAAGAGCAGAAAAAGGAGTGTCCTATGGACCCCAAAAAGAGTATCCCCCTCAAGCAAGCAATTGAAACAGCAAGACTCATCTCTGAGCAATATAACATAAAAAGTTATAAAGATTGGAAAAATTTCATCGAAAAAGGTATTTTCATCGTCACTCCTCCACCTTTAGGAAAAAGATCTTTCTCATTTGAAGACGCAAAAAAATATGCCCAATCTTTGGGAATAAAAAATATGCATAAATGGAAGGTATATTGTGAAGAAAATCATATTCTTGACCCACTTTCACATCCTGCAAAATACTTTAAAAACGAATGGACATCTTGGAGTGACTTTTTGGGAAATGAGCATAAAGTTTCTTCTAAATTTCTCCCATTTAAAGAAGCAAGAAAGTTTGTAAGAAGTCTACATTTGCAAAATTGTAAAGAATGGGACGAGTATTGCAAATCAGGGAAAAAACCAAAAAACATTCCTCATAGTCCTCAACATATGTACAAAGCTAACGGATGGATAGGCTGGGACGAATTTTTTGGAGCAGGAAATTATACTTCTGATATGACAGTTGAACAACTTAAATGGGATATTTCGTGGGGTGTGTCAATGATAGGAGAATCAATGGAATGTTTAAGAGGAGATATGACTGACGAAGAGATATTAGAAGCTTATAAGCAGGAAGCAACAGATATTATAGATGCTGTTAAAGAATACATGAAAAAATATCCAAGAGAGGAAGAATAATGAGCTTATTTAAAGGATTTAAAGGGAAGACAAAAACAAAGAGATCTCTTAGGAAACCTATTAAAAAAACAGGAGTCTACAATAAGGGTGTCCTGCAAAGATGTTGTATGAGAGAAAACCAAAGAGAAGTCTTTGTTCTATATGGTTGTAAAGATTATGTGATAGTTATACAGCCTCCTGGGGCAGGTAAATCAACATTGATTAAATTCATCTTTGCATATAGCCTAAGAAAATTCTTAGAAAAGAAAGCTATAATTGCTATTCCTCAGACAATCATAAGAAAAACTTTCTTAGAAATAGAATTAGAGTTCGATGATGGAAAGAGAGTTAAATGGGATATCAAAAACGATAAGACTGATATTGGTAGCAAGGATATTGTGAAGGATCTTATTAAATTTATGAAGAAGAAAACATTTCTTCCAGGAAATAAGATTAGAGATAGAGTGTTTCTCTGCACTCATGCTGCTTTGGCATATGCCTATGCTCAGATAGATGAAGAGCGCGAAGGAGAGCATGATAAAAAGAAAGAATATTTCAGAAACACTATGTTTAACATCGATGAGGCTCATCATATTCTGGATTCTAGATATCGCAATAATGATGTAGTTAATAAAATGGGAAAGTTTATAAACTACATTTTAGCTCACAGTGAGGAACTCAACAATAAAATATGGCTAACGACTGCTACTATGTTTCGTGGAGATGGCATGGATGTTATTAGTCCAAAATATTCTACTATGTTTGACACATATTTTCTTCCACTGGATAAGCATATGGAAGAAAATGTTCAATATCTTAAAAGTTATTCATATGATATGGTGATTTATAAAGGATCTCCGTTTGGTGATATAAAAAAGATAATGAAGAACAAGAAGAATCAAGTTCCGACTATTGTTTATTGTCCTCGTCAAGATTCTATCCTTGCCAACGGTTGTAAATACACTTTTGTTAGAAGTGCTATGGAGGAAGTTGCTAGTGTGTGGAAGGGAGTTAAGCAAGTAGATCTAGTAACAGAAGATAATAGATTCGGAGAAGGTGATAGAGAGATTCGTAAACAGCAGATATTTGATGAGGCTTTAGCTAAGGGTATCGATGTCGTGTATGTTGTTGATATTTTTAACGAAGGGGCCGACTGGGAGGATGCCTGTCAAATTATAGATCTGTCACCAACGAATTCCCTGAGACTTCTTTATCAGAGATTTGGAAGATTATTAAGAGATAAGAAGGGTAAAACACATATTCATTATTACACTTTTTTACCATTTGTTATAGATCAACTAGATGCTCTCATCTTTAGAAAAAGAGTAACTAATCATTTTGCTTCTCTTACGGCATCGATGCTTTTAGAAGAATTGATACGTCCAGTCAGTGTCGTTTCTGCTCTTAGAAAAGGTAAAAAAGGAAGCAGAAAAGAAAGGTCTAATCCGTTCAGGGAAGAGATAGTAGATCCTATAGTTAGGGGCAATATATTAATAGAAGTAGAAAAGAGGTTATTCGCATTAGGAGAACTATATAATGAAGTGTCTGCTAAAAATGCTAAAAGGGAAATATTAAAGGTTCTTAAATCTAAAAAAGTTAAAAATAGGACGGAGGATATAGCTACCCAAATAATTGCTATTTTCAACCGTAGGATTCCTAGCAATTTTGGGTTAGACATATCAGAAGTGGTAGAAAATGGTTTTGATGAGATGTGGGATAGCAGGATATGTCAGCCTCTCACTGGTTTTGGCTCTGGGATATGCGGCAAAAAAACTTATAAATCTTTTAGAAAATGCTTAGGTGCGGCGAAACCAAAATACACTCTTGAAGAGGCTAAGGAAATAGCACAACAAGCAGGACTAAGTGGCGGGTTGCAAGAGTGGCAGGAATGGAAAGAAAGTCAGAGGAGTAAATAATGCCACATTCTCATACTAAATATATTGATGATGCCGAATGGGATTGCCCCAAGAAGATTAAATCGAGGATAGAAACTATTGTTGTCCCATACAGGCATATCTATAAGAGGTTATGTTTGCCCGAAGGAAGACAATATTGGACTATATGTGGTGCTCATTTTGACGAGCAGGGCAAATTGGATGGAGAGTACGGTCAGTTAATTAAGGACGGTTTGATATCCCCTCATCAATTCTATGGAGTCGATAAAGAGAAATCTATCATTGATAAAAATAGAGAGTACTATCCATCGGTAAAATGGCTGAATGGAGATTTTTTAGAAATGATGGAAGAGGCTCTAATAGCAGGAGATTTTCGCCCTGCTATAATTAACTTTGACAACATCAGGCAAAAGAAATTCGGGGCAAAAGAGTTAATGCAGATAATGAAAATGATTGATGATCAATGGTATGGAGACCTATTGTTGTCGGTTAATTTTGTGCTAAATAGTCCTTATAGAAAAAGTGTAATTGATTCTGGCAATGATGTAATAGATTGTTTATTGAGTTGTTATAAAATCCCTGATCACTGGAATCTATATCCTGAATATTATTTGTATCATGGTAGTGGTAGCAGATCTGCTACGTGGATGGGAACATTTACTTTTGTTAAAAAGGAGCATGAGGAAAGCATAATAACAGAGGGCAGGAGATTAGATCAATGGGAAAAATAAAGAAAATTAACTTAGACTACTTGCCAGATGATCCACAGTCATTTTATCGAGAGAGAGGTTGGAAAGGTTATAGAGATTTTTATGGAGATACGCTTCTGACTCATGAAGAAGCAAGAAACTTTGCGATAAGTTTGAATTTGAAGAATATGAATGAATGGTCAGAATACTGTAAGTCAGGTAAAAAACCAAATAATATACCTGCAACCCCAGGAGGAGTTTATAAAAACAAAGGGTGGATAAGTTGGGGGTATTTCTTAGGAACAGGGAATGTTAGATCAGGAGATGAAAAATTTCTTCCCTTTATAGAAGCAAGAGAATTTGTGAGAAAATTAAATTTAAAAAATGAAGAAGAGTGGAGAGAATATTATAGGAATCTTAACAAACCTTGTCGTTTTCCCGCCAGCCCTGCTACTGTGTATAAAGATCAATGGACGAGTATGGGGGACTGGTTAGGAACAGGATTCATTGCTCATAAATATAGGAACTTTCTTCCTTTTAAGAAAGCAAGGAAGTTTGTTAGAGACTTAAACTTAAAAGGAGAGAAAGAGTGGAGATCTTATTATTTGTCGGGGGAAAAACCTGACGACATCCCCACCAATCCAAATGTAGTATATAAAGACAAGGGTTGGTTTAGTATGGGAGACTGGTTGGGTACAGGTTCCATTTCGTCAAGAAAAAGAACATATTTACCATTTGTGGAAGCCAGGATTTTTGTAAGAAAATTAAAACTTAAAAATTTTAAAGAATGGATGGAATATTGTAAATCAGGTAAAAGACCTAATAATATTCCTAGTGGTCCATGTCAAATATATAAGAATAAAGGATGGAAAAGTAATGGAGATTGGTTAGGAACAGGAACCATTGATAATAGAAAAAAGAAATTTATATCATTTAAAGATGCTAAAAAATTTGTTCTTAGTTTAGATCTAAAAAGTTATAAAGAATGGAATAGGTATTGTAAATCAGGTAAAAAACCTAAGGGCATTCCTTCCTTGCCGTCCACACAGTATCCTGATGAATGGAAGGGGTGGGGAGATTTTTTAGGGACAGGATTTGTTAGTTGTAGTAAGAGAAATTATGTTTCGTTAAAAGATGCTAAAAAATTTGTTATGAATTTAGAGTTGAAAAATGAGGACGAATGGTTAGAATATTGTAAATTGGAAAAAAAACCTAATAATATACCTACCTATTGTAGGGGGGTATATAAAAAAGATAAAAGTTGGAAGGGTATGGGTGATTTTTTGGGGAAGAAGAAATGAAACAATTTAACTTAGACTACCTGCCTGATAATCCACAGTCATATTATCGAGAGAGAGGTTGGAAAGGTTATAGAGATTTTTATGGAAATGAGTATATTTCTTTTGATGAAGCTAAAAATTTTGTAAGAGATTTAAATTTAAAGAATAGAGAAGAATGGAGGGGGTATTGTAAATCAGGAGAAAAACCAAAAAATATACCTGCTGCCCCTAATATGATCTACAACGATGAGTGGAAGGGGTTTAATGATTGGCTCTCTGTAGATAACCTAAATATAGGTGGAGCTATAACAAGAAAAATTAAATTAACTTTTAAAGATGCAAAAAAATACGTTCATGGATTGAATCTTAAAACAACAAAAGATTGGAGAGAATGGGTAAAAGGAGATACGCGGCCGCTTGAGATACCCTCAGATCCTCCTAACGCTTATCTCAAAGAATGGATATCTTGGAATGATTGGTTAAATACTGAACATCCTCAACCATCCTACAAAGATAGAGAAATTACTTCATTTGAAGAAATGAGAGATTATGCCACAAAATCAAATATTTCCACTTCTGTAGAATGGAAGGATTTATTTGATAAAGAACTCCTCCCAAATGGATTTTTGAAACATCCATATTATTTCTATAAAAAACAATGGGAAGGATGGGGAAATTTTTTAGGAGTAGAGAATAATTATTCCAAAAAAGAGATGTTGATTTCTTTTTCAGATGCAGATAAATTTGTAAAAAATTTAAATTTAAAAAGTTATAAAGAGTGGATTGAATATAAAGATTCTATCGATTTTCCTTCTTTTTTGCCGAAAGATCCAAGTGACTCTTATAAAAAAGATTGGAAGTCTTGGGGAGATTTCCTAGGAACTAATTATATAGCTTGTCAAAATAGAAAGTATTTTTCTTATAAAGACGCTCAAAATTATGTTAAAGGTTTAGGAATAACATCTTCTACTCACTGGGTGAGATATTGGAAGGCAAACAAGATACCTACAAAACTGCCAATTGGTGCTCCTTCTACTTATAAGGATGAATGGGTGAAAAATGGAGGCTGGGGAGGTTTTTTAGGAACAGGGACTGTAGCAACTATTGAAAGAAAATATCTATCGCTTACGAAGTTAACAAAGCTAGTTCAAAAAAATAAAATAAAAACACAAAGAGAATATTATAAATGGAGAAAAAATAGTAAAAGGATAGACATTCCATACCATCCTCAAATAACATGGAAAAAAGATTGGATAAACTGGTATGATTTCTTAGGAAAATAAGTCTTGACTTTCACTTTCTAAAGTGGTATAATGATATAATAACTATAATGATGTTTTAATTTGAAAGGAAACGCCATGAGCATTTCACAAGAGATGAACATTATGGACGACTATCCTTCTTATGATGATATCCCAGCCGCTAAGAAGGCATGGATAACCATCAAAGCTAAGAAGCAAGGTCTGAATCCAGTAATGGTTCATGCAGGCATCAAAGCTGCTTATACCAAATGAGCAGCTTAGATCAGCCTAAATATGAAAGATAAGAGTAGTCTTTACAATAAGATTACTCTTATCTTTTTACAATTTTTCGACGAGCAACCGAATGCCGTAGGCATCATTTTTTTATATTTTTAGAAATGAAAAAATGACTCTTTCACTTTTTTACCTATCCTCTTAGATCCAATATTTGCCAACGTTTTTTAGGAGACTCATAAACTACTTCCTCTCCTACTAAACACTGTATCATATCATCTGTCCATTTAATTTCTAAATCCGCCTCTTCCATTGAGTAACAAAAACTACGTATATTTTCCTTATCTTTTGTATAAATATACACATCTATAGATTTGATAGTTAAAACTCTGTTGTCAGCAACTTTATTTATTAATTTTTCCATAGGATAAGTGAATTCAAGATATCCGGGACATGGGATATAATCATAACCCTCATCTAAACAAATCATTTTAGAACCGTACTCTTGCTCCATATCTTCCCAAGTCCTTATTTTTATCTTGTCACCTACTTTATATTTCATTTTCTCTTATATCCAATATCTACCAACGATTTACAGGGTTATGTTCTTTAATAGGTTCAGATGGTTTATCAAAATTATGATTTCTAGGATCAATAATTTCTAACTTTTGATATTCATTTATATTTTCGGGAGAGAGATAAAAAAGACTCTGATTTACTCCATGTGGTATTGAGCCAGAATTAGTAAATACTCCATTTACTATATAAGCAGGAGAAACACCATTTATTGGCAATGACAAATTAAAGCATTCACCTTCTAAGTCTAATATTAATCTTCCATCTTTATCTTAACCAGCTATTCGCATCTTATATCTAATATCTGCCAACGATTTAATGAAGGCTCAGAAGTTTCAGGCTCAGAAGTTTCAGGCTCAACTAAACATTTTATCTCTTTATCGTACCACCTATACCTTGATCCCATTTCCTTTGCATAATATCCATGACCATTATCTTTAATCACTTCTGTTATTGTTAATATCCTATTTGTTTTTTGAAGTATCTCTTCTATATCTTTATTATATGAGTAGTAAGCATTATCTGTTTTATCATTTATTTTTATAGTTTCGTCTGAGAAAACCTCTCTCCTTGTGGGAGAGGTTTTCTCAGACAGGGCTATAAAATACTTACGTTTTTCTAATTTTCCCGCTTTTTTTAATTTATCATAAGTATGCGGTCCAATAGCTACAGGAGAAAGCCCTGCTCTTTGATGAGACTCAATGCCACACTTCTCGCATACTGAATGATCACCTTCAATGGTTTTCCAATGATGATTGTGATTTCTGCAAAATTTCTGCATTAAAACTCGTCTGGTAGTGATTCCACCAGTTCTTTCCATTGATGCACGCCACTACGGATCATAAGAGAAGCAAATGTCTCTAGATCTTGATCTCCAAGGTTGTCTTCGAGTTCTTTATATACTTCATCTGATATTTTTATTATTGCCATTAGTCTATAAACTCCGCATCGTCAACAAATTTGCAAAGAAGCATTTTGATTTGTTCTTTGTTCAAAGTTTCACTATCACATTTTAACTTCCCATCTTTATACCAGAAAGTGGTAGTCCCAAATCCAAAACTATCAATACTCCAGGCAAACATAATATTCTCTGTTTGCTCATCAGGGTATTCTCCATTACTGGTATGAACATATAGTATATCTTTTTCTTCAAAAGGCATAGTTAATCTTTCTTATTTCTGTATAATATTCTACTTTGCCACACTATCTCACCTTTGACTACTATATGCATAGTTCTTATTTCTTCTATTTGAATAGTAAGATCTTTTTTAACTTCGTTAATTTTTTTTTTATGAGTCTTTTCGTATTTTTCAGTTGAAATAATTTTGTATAATAAATCATCAGGTTTATCAAGAGGCATATTTTTAAGTTTTCCTATCACATATCGTTTTCATAGTTGTTATTTGTTTGTAATATTATTCTTTTTCTTTAAATCCATCACAATTTTCTAACCATATAGGATCAAAATTCATGGGCCACATAAACCATCCCATCTTAACACCATGGGGATTAGCTTGAATGTTCAACTTATGTCTTGCTGAACTATCATCACAGACTCCAAAAAGTGCCATGATAGGACCTAAAGGAGATTCTTCAATGAAAGGATGTTTACATTCAGAATGAGCATCTCCTGGAATACTTCTCCTATGTATGCATTTATGACAATTAGGTTTATTCATTTATTTACTCCCAACTTATTGTTAAAAAAGCTCTTGTATCTGAAGGAATATCATCTGAACTTCTAGGACTTTCATATATCTCACTGTAACTTGTATCTCTCTCAAATCCTTGTCCGTATGCCCATTCTTGTACAATATGGAAAAGCTTCATTTCTATAATATCCGACCAAAGTGCTGATATTTGAATATGAGAATATCCATTTTTAGCATTTTTCTTAATTTGTTCTGATATCTCTTTTATTCTTTGTT
>Ga0307992_1002090_pt1 | contig 11486 bp, 23 predicted proteins | sample EllFjometagen133_FD_203162 | JGI IMG/M metagenome (GOLD analysis project Ga0307992, IMG submission 203162) | Marine microbial communities from Ellis Fjord, Antarctic Ocean - #133 | ecosystem: Environmental > Aquatic > Marine > Unclassified | place: Southern Ocean | collected 2014-10-08
ATAAGCCCTATTCTGGTCATTTTACTGCTTACCTAGCCTTTGGTATGCCTTGGGGGTTGAGTGAGCCTAGAGGGGCTGTGGACAAGGGATTAGACGGGGCGTGGGGGCTTGTAGGGGCCTTCATCATCCGCCCCGAATCACTCATTACACTCTTTTGTCGTAATTTGTCACTACATCAGTATTCTGTAGTACATACCCCTCGTCGAATATACACGACGACATTAGTTCCCAGTCACGCTTATTGAACCTTGTTACAGCCCCATCCTCTTTTGGCCTATGTTCCCCCCACACGTCCCAGAATCTTCCATAAATCCTCGCTACCACATGCCCCCCGCCATCAAGCGGCGTGCCATACGGACGCGCAGATGGAAATCTATCCTTGAGTATGCAGTAGAATCTATAGCACGCCCCGTGCGTACATGCGTAGCGCAGGTATTGGGGGGAGATTCCACGGATTAGACGTATGAAATGGGCCACTTGTTCTTGGTTATCTGTCATTCACCACCCACACTTTTGATCCGTTAATGTGTGTCATTGTGTCCCAATCCGTGTACTGTGATACTTCCCTGTACTGTAATGTCTTTCACGTACGTTAACACACCCCTAGCTTTCCTGCTTTTACTCAAGCCCCCGCTTTCATGGTATGCCAAAAAGTGGGCGGCTGTACGCCCGACAAAGAACCATCCCCGGTGCGCGTCCCCGCCCGTGAGCGAAGTCCGAGTGATACCTGTAAGCATTCAGGTCTCTGATTTGAGCATCGTTGAGAGGCTTAGCGGTTCGTAAATTCATGCTTTCAGTGCTAGTTCCAACACCCGCCACGCCCATTGCGCGGTGTGGTAGTCTGAATTACCCTCGATAGGGTTTCCATGTTCTGCAACATACGCGTCAAGTTCGGCTAACGTGTATCCATCTTCCCCTATGCCGCCACATGACATTCCTTTCAGGGTTTCCATTGCTTCTTGTATGTGTTCTTGTTTAGTCATGCCACCTCCCTCAAACACTCCACCGGACGCATCTCGATATAGACCTCTGCGCGTATGACTTGTTCATCATTCAAGCATTCCATTAAAGCAGCACGTTTTGTCGCAAATCTGCGAACCTTGCTCGTGTCGTCGTTGTAATCACTCTCGCCAGTTTCTACGTACCACCCCTTCAAATCGGGATCTGTAGACTCAATCACCCACACCCGCTTCGCCTTCTTAGCCATGTTAGGCTCCTTTCTCTATTTTTCTCAATTCATCTTCCAGCGACTCAATCTCATCCTCCGCCCGCTGGCACTCATCCCACAACTTCTGGGTGGTGGTGGCATCCAGCGTAAGTGTACCATTTTGGCTGATGTTGCTCCTCAATACCTCAAGTGGACATGCTTTCATCTATGCTCCTTTCGTTTCCGTTCCCGCCGCCGCCCTGACCAACTCCCACTCCGCCCTGTCACAGTCGTGGCCGAGGGGGAGATACCCGCCATGAATCATGGGTTCTGCTCTCGCCCTGTCATCCCTCTCAAACGCTTCTCCCAACTCCCTCCTAATCATCGAGGCAACCCGCTCTTCCAAATGCGGCCATGCCTTCGCCAGATCCCGCGCAAAGCAGCACGTATGTATCGTCATCCGCCCCAAGTAGTACCGAAACGCACAGTGGATTAGCTGGTCGGGGGTGTCACTCATTGCCGATAGTAGCCGCTTTTGTCTATCTTCTGTTTTCATATTCACTCCGTAGTAAACCAACCTTGTTCACTAAACCCGCCGCCTTTATTGTTCATGTTGGCTTTACTGTACCACCATCGCGGCGTTGGGTCAACAACTTTCTTTAGAAACATTATTGTGTCATTAAACAGCCCTTAGTGGCGTTAATGACTCATATACTGTCACTTATCCTTGAGGACCGTGATCCTTCGTTTCCGCAACACTTCTCCGAAAATGTAACCCTGCACGTATGATCTGACCTCTTCTGTATTAATGTCTCGGTCATCGCAGATATTCGTAGTTAAGTGGTTCAGTTCATGCACCAGTGTATCCAAGTCCATTTCATCACTTACCCACGATCTATCCTTGAATGTTAATCCTCCATTCCCAATCATATCCCGACTCACGCTAGTCTTTCCTGCTCGCCACTTGTCATACTGCCTGAATCCCTCATCTCCGAAATATACGAAAGCAGTTGCCCTAATCAGGGGCATGTAAACACTCACCCAACACCGTTCTTTCATAGCATCTCCCTGATAGACTGTTGAAGCACAGCAATCTTAGCCTGCACCATGTCAGGATACCACACCCGTATCAGTGGGTTGCGGTGTTCCATGTGAAACGTATACATGGCCGGTTCATTCACTCGCAGCCATTCCAGCAACATGGCGGGATGTTTCTCGAACAAATCATGCACCATAACACTAACCGCGATACCATTCAGTAGTTCGTGTCGGGTTTCTTTACACCCCCGCTTGATTATGTGGTGCCCACATGAGGCTGGAAGCGTGGGGAATATGGCGCATCGGTTGTTCCACTTGAGCATCACCGCTTCCTGCCACAAGCGATCAGCCTTCAGTTCAAGGGTGCGGAGGCGGGTTTTGGCGTGGTGGTTCATAGCACTATACACTCCTTATGCATCGCATTGATACAGGACCACCAGAACTCGTCCAGCATGTCGGCGCATCCTAGCACAAGCACCAAGTCATACCTACAGCCCTCTAAGCTCATGTATCCCTGCCGTGGATCAACCACATCCAGTAGCACATCCCCGCGCTGAACAGACATATTTAGCTTCTCTTTTACTGAGGCAAAGCATGGCTTTTGTTGCTTGCAATCCATTATTATGGCAATTCTCATTCAGTTCCAACTCCCCTCTGGTATCTTAGTTTCTTCCCCCCACAGCCAATCCCGCCGCGCTACCACAGCCTTGGTCTCCCCGCACACGCTGCACTTCCCTTCCCACTGCGTAGCGCAATGCCCCTCAGGCCACCTACCCCCTGCGCGGGTGGCGCACTCTGCACAGATGCTATCATTCATGTTCATTTATCCCCCTTCCGCTTCGTTGCCGCCTTCTTCAGCGTGTACTCAGCCACGGTGTCCCCCACCTTGCGGTGTTTAAGCCAGCTATTCGCCTCATCCTTTGCGGTGGTAGACGACACCAGCTTTCCATGTCCTGTAATGAATGTGTAAATGGTGTCGGGGGTCATTGTGACTCCTTCTGTTCCTCAATGCCCTTCTGTAGCCAAGCCAACGCCCGCCATGCCGTCTTCTCCCTATCCCCCTCAAGCATGTGCCTTAGCAGGGCATCAGGCTCATCAGTGGACTTTGAGCGGTCCCAATGTAGGTCTGTGCCGGGGTGATGCTGATTATTGCCCTCCCAGCTTACCCGCGAGACAGCAATCAAGGCGTCGGGGAAGTACATCATCAGCCCTCGGTAGAGGGGGTGCTTCTTGCGCTCTGCGGCGTCTTCGGGGAGGAGGTCGGTCCTGTGTCCCCCTGCTTTGTATGCTTCCAGACAGTCCATCACACCCCCCGTAGTTCCAAGTAACGTTCCACAAACTCATCCTCCGCCCGCTCCGCACCCCAGCAATAGGGCGTGAAAGCCAGCGGCTCAACATCTATCTCCGCAATCCACGACTCGCCGCGTGTGACGAGGAGATGAGAAGCCTCCGTCTTCAATGCCCCCAAGTCGCAACAATGCACTATCGCCATCGTGTCCGCATCAGGAACACCCATCCCCAGCTTGTCATACACCTGGTCCTGCACTAGCTTCTCTATCCGCTTGTACTCCGGCAGTAGGTCTTTGAGGGGCTTCACAACGTCCCCCAGATACGCCTCTGACCCGTCATGCAGCAAGCACGCAAGCTGCGAGGGCAGGTCGGGGGCGGCTAGACTCATGTGAACGCTGTGTTCCGCGACAGAGTAGTGCTGAGTAGTGTGTCCCCCAAAGCGGCAAAGCTGTGAGAGCGCGTGGGCGATATCGACAATCTTGTACTCGTTCGCGGCGGGGCGGGTGAAGTTAAACCGTTGACCACTATAGGTTTCTATCCATTTACACATACTTGCTCCTTAATTGTTCCACGTGGAACATTCATACCCCCGCTTGTTCCAACTGCTTCTCGTTCAACCTAATAGCCTCCTCCTGCACCCCGTCCTCCACCGCCGCCTGCACTTCCTTCTTGCTCCCGAATAAACATGCGTCAGGGAGGCGGGGGGTGTAGCCAGTGCAATCGGTGGACAGCCAGCGGCCCGACCCCTTGATGCGTATGGCCCATCTAGTCTTCATCCCACCACCCTCGCGTGTTTACTTCTCTCTGTAACAACCCCATTACACCACACCCGAATGTATCTGTCAAGCAGAAAATTAAATCTTGTATCTACTAAGAAAGAAAAAAAGTTCTTGACAATGACAGCGGGGTATGAGATGATAGTTGAATGATGGAGATGCACCCTATCATATGGATAGTCTATGAAACATGTTCACTTACCCGCCCCGGCGTGCCGTCTGGTCACAAAGACATCACGAAAGATGTCAGCCGTATGAGGGGTGCACGCGCCGGGAGCGGGTGAGGTTTGTTATGGCAGGTTATGCAAAGTTGTTCTCAGATATAGTCGATAGTTCCATGTGGGATCAGCCCCCCGCGATGTGCAAGGTATGGATCACCATGCTTGCCCTTGCGAATCAGGATGGGTGGCTAAGAGGTTCAGTCGGGTGGCTGGCAAGGAAAGCCCAAGTAGACCCCGAGGAGTGCAAGAAGGCTCTTGACTACTTCTCTACCCCAGACGCAAGCTCACGTACAGAGGCTTTCGAGGGCAGGAGGGTTGAGCAGCTTGACGACGGGTGGCTGATACTCAACTACGTGGACTACAGGAACAGGCTCTCAGACAACCCTAAAACAATTGCAACCCGAGAAAGGGTGCAAAAGCATAGAGATTCAAGGAAGGCACTACAGAATGTTACGTAACACAAAAAGCGTTACATGCGTTACTTCGACACTTTCATGCTTCTGCCTCTACTTCTGCCTCTACTTCTGCTTCTTCTTATAGCACTTCCCTATTACTAATAAGTAATAGTGAAGCACTCTAAGAAGAGAGCGAGCGTCGTTTCACTAGCTCGCACGGGAAATTTCAATGAATGGAGAATCAATGATGATTAAATGCCTTGATACTGGAGAGACGGTTGACACTTACAAAGACTACATGCTGACTGAACATTGGCGTAACTTCAGAGCCTCTTATTACAAGCGGCACCCAAAGAAGTGCAGCGAGTGTGGAACTCGAAAGAAGATTCACCTCCACCATCTGTCGTACGACAACATTGGACGCGAGACAGACAGTGATGTAATACCGCTATGTATTATTCACCACGCTCTACAGCATAAGGGCACAAAAAGCCCCATAGAGATAGTGCGCATGATGCTGCGTAGTGAGCCGTTCATCTTGGTACACATTGCCTTTGTTGACCTATTTGGATCTATTGATGCTGCGATCTATTTTGAACACCTGCGCAATGAAACAAAGAGACAGGCCAACAAAGATGAATGGGTAGTGCTGACCAAGGCAAAGATCACCAAAGCAACCACGCTGAGCCGAAAACGTCAGGACGGTATTCGCAGGAAGATGATTGAACTAGGCGTCTTGGAGAAAAAGGTCAAAAAAGACAAGCGTGGTATCCCCGTGCTACACCAACGCATTAAAGCCCAAAGGACTCAAGACCTGTTAGATGCACTCCCAATATCCCGCCCCACGCATAAAGAAAAACTTTCCCCTTGACACGGACACGCCACGGTGTCATAATGTTTGAACAATGGAGGCGAACTATGGCTGATGCAACCTATTTGAACAATGTTGAAGTGAAGCGCATATTCAAGAGCAACGCCCCCTGCGTGCTTGGGGATGCGGAGGAGATGCTGAAATACTACCGTGACCGCCTGATGATCTTGGCGGCTATGTCTCCCATGACGGTTGAAGAAGGGAATGGACCTATTGCGTGGGACTTCTATGTGCGGCGCGAGGTGAACGACATTATTGAAGCAATGCGTGAAGAGGAACGCGATGCGTGGATGGCGGAGTACATAATCCAGTTTCCAGAAGACTGTGAAGACCCCTACGAGAAATCCGATGCCAATAGTTAAACCAACATTTTCCGAAGCCCGTGAGTTCGGGGCTGTGAAGACGGTTCGGTGTGATAAGTGTAACGCCGTAATTGACTACCTGGACTCCGTTTGGGCCAAAATATGGGCCGACCAGTCTTATGAGGGTATAGAGATGGACATGTACGCAGGGGAGTTAATCTGCTTGAAATGCAAGGGGAAGATGGATGAAGACTAAGACCCGCCGCTATTTACAGTTCACCAGAGCCGACCTCACAAACGCATACGGGTATGAATGCTTCAACGAGGAATGGTCGAGATACGTGAAGACCCGCCTCATTCAGTCGGGGTTCGACCTGACGCGGCGTATATTCAAGGCAAGCGGGGTGCAGGGGTTTGATGTGGTGCTGGCGCAGGAGTTATGATGAGCCATTATTGGGGTGAGTGGATAAAGAAGAAGGAAGATGCCTAATGGCTCACCCAGATAATCCACACTTGGGCACAGACAAGAAAGTTTCAGAAACATGGCGTCCCAAGATGTCTAAAGATCCCCATGACCTGCTTGCCCTGAAGCTTATCCCGCCGCATTTGTTGAAGTACATCCCCAAGGAAATGAGGTTTGGCCCACCGTCCGCGAATCAGAAGGCTCATATCAGGGTCATACTGAACATGAGGGAACGACAGGTATTCAAGCGGTGCCGTGGTACGAAAAAAGACGGCAAGCCTTGCGGACAGGTGGCGGGTGAGGGGACAAAGGGTGACTTTTACGGGATAGGTGGCGAGACGGGGACGCTGGGCGTAGGTTTCTGTTCTCGATGTATTATGCACCATCACATCCTGCCTGGGCTGGCCTTGCAGATTGCGCGAAACGAGGTAGAAAAGATGCAGCATTATGGAACACACGCGGAAGACGAGGGGTATTCGCAGGAGGTGGCGAAGCGGGAAGTTGCTCTGGCTGAACAGGGAATCAAGGTGCGCAAATCCGTGCGCCTTGCGTATGAGACGGTAGAACGCTTGCAACACCAACTCAAAATCAGGAAGCGTGAGGAAACTGAACTGGTTTCTGAGTTGAAGGCTTTGCGCGAAGATGTCAAGACGAGCGGGGCTGATGGAAAGATAATCATAGATTGTGTAGACAAAGTTGAAGACATGATTATGGCGCGGTCTTCGTTGACTGAATACGCAGGGGGGAAACTCCAGCCTCTTTCGTTCAAGAGTGAACATGATATGCTGATGAATGATGCAACGATTCTATCTAAACTTGATCTCGATGATAACAAACTTGACAACACGAAGTTCATTTTGGTTGATATTGTCAGATCTATTCTCAAGGAGTGCGAGCAGGCCAAGAACTCAGGCATACGCCTAACATCTGAACTTACAACCTGTAAGTTGACCCAAGGGGACGAGGGTTTGGAGTCAGGAGATACACCAATCGTGGATTACGTGATTGACACAACAGATTTAGAATGGAGGGCCATTGTGAAGAGAATGCAAAAACAGATAGGACAGGGATAACGGGAAGGACCATAATGGTATCATTGGATAAAGCGCAGACAGCACACGACCTATGCGACACGGTGGGGGAGGTAGAGGCTGCAAAGCAGATGGGGATTAGCGTAGAGTCGGTTCACCGTTACTGCCGGATGCAGAAAGAGAACGTGGCTATCGCCAAGACGGAGGGGTATGGACCTAAGATTCTGGTCTACGATATTGAGACGAGTCCGAATCTTGGCTACGTGTGGGGTTTATGGAAGGCTGACATATCCCCCAGTCAGGTGGTGGCATTTGGGGATGTGCTGAGTTGGGCTGCGAAGTGGCTAGGGAATGATGCCATCCTGTGCGAGTCGAGGGAACACGATGAAGACGATGAACGTATATGTCGATCATTGTGGGACTTGTTCGATGCGGCTGACATTGTGGTGGCACACAACGGGCGCGGGTTTGATCAAAAGACTATGAACCTCCGATGGATGACGCTTGGGATGGAACCTCCTAGCCCCTACAAAGATGTTGATACTCTCAAGGTGGCAAAGGGGTCATTCCGTTTTCCTTCCAATGCACTTGATGGCATAGCAAGGTACTTGAAGATTGGCACCAAGCGACCACACGAGGGGTTTGCGTTGTGGACCAAGTGTATGGCTGGTGATCAAGAGGCGTGGGAAACTATGCGGCTCTATAATATTCAAGATGTAGTACTACTGGAGGAGGTCTACCTGAAAATGCGTCCGTGGCCGAGGGGGGGGAACATGCACCCCAACGTGGCATTGATGTACGAAGATGACCAAACGCGGTGTGTAGTGTGTGGCTCAACTGCATTGAAGGATATACCACAACCATCACATACAACAGTGAGCACATTTCCATCCATCCGATGCAAGACGTGTGGGAAGGTGATGAGAACAGGGACGAGAGATAAGAACGGCAAGGTTGTGCTGAGACACAGCCTATAACAACAAGGAGGAGTAGATGTGCAGAACGAGAATGAGTTGTCCCCGAATCAGGTGAACATTGTGCGGGGGCTTATCCGGTCCGAGTTCAAGGCGTTGCTGGAGTCCCACTACGCCTCCCGTCCCGCCGTGGCTGTGGACACCCCCGCTAACGCGGACGAGGCGGAGTCTGAGACGCTTGAGTCTACAGCGGACACTCCGGCCGGATACAGTGCCGACAACCATGAGCCCGACCCTGGGGAATAGACTATGAGTGATGCCTTTGACATACTTGCTGACTCCATAGGGGAGACTGGCGAAGAATGGCGGCTATACCCCGATTACTATCTCTTTGAGGGATGGGATGTTGCCCCCCGCTCGCCCGAGATATTCAAGCAAGCAGTCGAAGATGGGGTGGATCTCCATGCTCCGTATCTAACGCAGCATGTGGGTGAAGCCCCGCATCCCTTCCAGAACGGCTACCTGATGAGCACGAAGTTTTTCAGGGGGGTGATGGCGGGGAACAGAGTAGGGAAATCCGTGACAGTATTCATGGAAATCCAGATGAGAGCAAGTGGAAAGATACCGATAGCCTACCGATACCCCGTTGGCTACGACACCAAGATAGAGCGTCAAGTCAATGAAGATAACATACGCAGGTGGGGGCGGGTGAGTAGGGATACAGGGGAAGTGCTAGACCACAATGTGAAGGCCATTGTTGAGGGGTCTTGGTATTGTGGAACAGTGAAGGGCTTAGGGGTGTTTCCATCATCAAAGATAGTGCCAGCAGGTGGGTCGATTAGACTTGCTTCACATCAGAAGATCATACTAGAAAACTGGCGACCTGCGTTCATGGGTGGACGTAAAGACCTAATAGGTAAGTTTTTGCTACCAACTTTGCTAGACACGAAGCGTGGATCATACGCTATGAGGGGCGCAAACAAGCAAGATCAGCAGGTGTTTTTGTGTCGTGACATCACCCTCCAGATGATTACCTATGAGGCTGGCAAGGAAAAGTTTGAAGCCATTGAGGTGCCAACCTATCTTGATGAGGAGCCCAAGGATGAGGATATAATCGGAGCCGTGGTGACACATGCTACTGATTGGTCTATCACTGAAACACCTATTTTTGGCATAACATACACGAAGGGGTTATTGTTTCCTAATCAAGTATCCGCTGAGAAGGAGACGTTTCACGCTACGATGTACGATAGTCCGTATGTGACTAAGCGAGACATTGAGAAGCGTCGCTCTGTGCTCAGTTCAAAGCCATGGGAGATGGGTGCCAGGATGTGGGGCGTGCCGTCAGTGATGCAGGGCAAGCCTTATTATGACCGCGTGAAAATCAACCTGTGGTTGCAGAAATACAAAGACACAGTTATACCACGTCTCGTCACTTTCAGGCCGTCCGAGGAATGGCACCTGATTCAGACCAATAACCAGATCTCCCGCCTTCCCGGCTTAATGGACGTAGACATAGTTATGGAAGAGGTTAGGGAAGAAGACCAACGCTCTGTGTGGCGGCTCTATGAGGACCGTAGAGACGGGGTGGGGTATGTGATGCCCTCCGACCAAGCTGACGGCGCAGAGGCGGTGGAAGACGTAGGGGACTGGTCTACGGCGGGTGTGGGACGGCAAAAGAACGTGGAGCTAGACCCTACAAGCCCCGTGGTGTGTGCCACCCTACGTTCATCCCTCCCTACGGCGAAGTTCGCAAATGAGGTGCTGTACGCTGCTCGCTATTTCAATAACGCCAACCTTGCCCCAGAATCAGCGAAGGGGGCGGCTAACGCGGCGTTTGTGTTGGTGTGCGCTGACTGGCGGTGGTGGTTCCTTGACAAAGTAGAGAAGTGGAGCACCCGTAAACCCAAGGAGAATAGAGGCTTCTGCCCGACGCAGGACCGCAGAGAGACCATCTATGACATTCTCTTACGCAACTGGTTCGACAAGTTTGAAGCCGACCAGTACCCAGAGATACCCGATGAATGGATTCTGAGAGAAGCGGCGGGGGCAGTGGTGGGGTATACAAAAGCCAAGACCGCAACCCGCTGTGACCATCCGGGTAACGGAACACTCGACACGCTGACGATGTACGGCATTATGCACTTTGTCATGCAGAAGCATTTCATCAAGCAAATCAAGTGTCATGGTGGGGTAAAGAAAAAGGAGATTAAGCCGTCTATATTCCAAGCATGGGGCATTGCTGAAGAGGCCAATAGAACCAGAATGTCCAATCTAGCGTTAGGTGAAACCGTACAGCAATTCAGATAGGAGCAGCCATGACTGACAGAGAATGGGCCGATGATATGAGGGATACGTTCAAGTATTCTTTCGAGTCTTTTGAGAACGAGGGTAACATAACCCGCATGAAGAGCCTGAAGAAGACATTTGACAACAAGGTTGACCCAAACCTATGGCCTACTCGCTCGAAAATACCTCTAGCCATCGCGTGGGCGACCGTTGAAGAGGCGGTGGGACCAGTAATGGATTATCTAATGCCGCCGCAGCCATCAATTAGAATGATTCCGCGTGACGACGTGGACCAGGACATAATCGACAAGGCACAATGGGCGGTCCACTTGATGCTCACTAGCCGCATGGGAATAAAGCCTATCATGGCGCGTTCAGTGAAGGACTGCTTCAAAGTAGGTGTAGGCTATGCGATAGTAGAACCCATCACCATCACCCCGCCTGACGTATTTACTGTAGTGTCGGGGAATAACCAAGCCAGGATCATGGGGAAGGGCAAGTCTGTGCGCAGTTTGCAACTCCGATACCTTAGTCCCGGCAAGGTTATTCCCTACCCTGACGGCACCGACTTCAACGGGGTCCACGCTACGCCTTACTCGTTCCTGCTGGATACGATATCGGAAGCGCAGTTCAGGAAGATGTTCAAGGACGAGCCAAGGGACGGACAGGAAGTGCTGCTGAAGGGTGACGCCGAGGCAATGATTAAGCAGTCACGGTCGCAGGGGTTCAGTTCTGAGTCGAATATGCTA
>Ga0307992_1002091_pt1 | contig 11482 bp, 14 predicted proteins | sample EllFjometagen133_FD_203162 | JGI IMG/M metagenome (GOLD analysis project Ga0307992, IMG submission 203162) | Marine microbial communities from Ellis Fjord, Antarctic Ocean - #133 | ecosystem: Environmental > Aquatic > Marine > Unclassified | place: Southern Ocean | collected 2014-10-08
AGAAGCAAAATTGATGAAGAGCAAAAAAATTGGAGAGAGGCGATATTGAAACAACGAACCGCTTTTTTAAGAGACCTTCGTTATTTATCCTGTGAGCAGGTTTGTCAGATCAGCAGAAAGGTATTATCTGATTTGGCCGGTGAAAAATTAGAAAATCAACTGATTGAAAATTTCTTAGTCCAGTTAGGGAAGTTGACCAAAAAGGAAAAAGCCGATTTTGTCCGCTTTATTGGTAAAGATGAGAAGAAATTATGGGTGAATAGTAGTTTTCAGCTTACCAAAGAAAAAGAATCTGAAATCAGGAAAATCCTGGAAAAGATTATCAGCGATAAAGTTGAAATTAATTTTAAAGTTTCTCCTGATTTGATTTGCGGTATTGAAACTCGAACAGAGGGTAAGAAAATTTCCTGGAATATTGAAAACTACCTGGATGGACTGGAGGAGCAGCTTAAAAAAGCTTTCACTGAAATCAGTTTTCAAGAATTGGATGTTGAAAAAAAGAAAACCAAGTGAATTGGATAGATAAATAGATTAAGATGTAATTTTAATATGAGGGTATTTATGGACAATCCAACAAAAGAGATAAATAATTTATCTTTAAAAGAAAATTTAAAAACTACTTTTTCCAACATGAATCGCGTTATCAAACAACAGGAAGCATCTTTATATGTGGAGGAAATTGGGATAGTATCCGCGGTAGGTAAAGATATCGTCACCGCAAAAGGGTTACCGGAGGTAAAGGCAGGAGAAATCGTTATTTTTAAAGACCGTCAGCGGGGAATGGTATTTAATCTGGAACCAGGCAAGGTAGATATTATTTTACTTGATGATGCGAAGGGGATTAAAGCCGGAGACGAAGTGAGGAGAACCAATCAGGTAATGGATGTCCCGGTTGGCGAATCATTACTGGGAAGGGTCATCAACCCGGTTAGCCGTCCCCTGGATGATTTAGGTGCAATTAGAACGATGGAGAGATATCTCATTGAACGTGAATCTCCTCCCATTATGGATAGAGAACCGGTATATGTTCCTTTACAGACGGGAATATTAGTCATTGATGCCCTGGTACCTATTGGCCGGGGACAGCGGGAACTTATCCTCGGAGACCGGCAGACCGGGAAAACAGCGATTGCTGTGGATACCATACTTAATCAAAAAGGTCAAGATGTTATCTGTATTTATTGTGCTATTGGTCAAAAAATGTCTTCTGTAGCCAGGGTAATTGCTCAACTTAAAAAGTCAGAAGCCATGGAATATAGTATTGTTATGGTGGCATCAGGAGAAGATACACCCGGCTTGAATTATATTGCCCCTTACGCGGCGACCAGTATCGGTGAATATTTTATGGAAAGAGGGAAAGATGTTTTAATTATATATGATGATTTAACTCATCATGCCCGAACTTATCGGGAGCTATCGTTATTATTGAGGCGGCCGCCTGCCCGGGAAGCATATCCCGGAGATATTTTTTATATCCATTCCCGCCTTTTAGAAAGAGCAACTCATCTGAAGAAAGAAAAGGGTGGCGGTTCTTTGACCGCTTTGCCCATTATCGAAACCCAGGCACAGAATTTATCAGCTTACATCCCTACTAATCTTATTTCCATTACCGATGGTCAAATTTATTTATCGCCGCAATTATTCCAGGGCGGGCTTTTGCCGGCCGTTGATGTAGGGAAGTCAGTATCCCGGGTAGGAGGAAAAACGCAATTAACTTCCTATCAAGAGGTGGTGGGCAGCCTGCGTTTAACTTATTCTCAATTTCAAGAATTAGAAATCTTTTCCCGGTTCGGGACCCAGCTGGATGAAAATACCAGAAAAATCCTGGAAAGAGGAAAAAGAATAAGAGAGGTCTTAAAACAGAATCAATATGCGCCTTATTCGGTGATGGAACAGATTGTAATTCTGCTCATGGTTAACCGGGGTTTATGGGATCAGGTTTTGGTTGCAGATATTAAAAAAAAGATAAGAGAAATAAAAAAGAATTTGCAAGACAAATTCCCCCAATTAGAAGAAAAGGTGATGAATAATAAAAAACTGGATAGTGATGAAGTAAAAACTATTCTTCAATTTATCGAACAATTTATTTTAAAGGGAGAAGAAGCCACTAAAAATGCAGATGCTTGAAGCCATTAAAAGGAAAATTGAAAGCGCCCAGGATTTATACTCTGTGGTCAAAACGATGAAGGCATTGGCTGCAGTTAATATTCATTATCATGCACGGGCGGTAGAGGCAATTACAGAATATCATCAATCCATTGAGATGGGTTTTCAAGCACTGCTAAAGGAAAAACCGGAAATATTAAAAAAACCGAAATTAAGAAATAAAAGACGAATGGGAGTAATTATCTTTGGTTCGCAAAGAGGAATGGCCGGTAAATTTAATGTGATGGTTGCCAATTCCTTTTTAGAGTGGGAAAAGGCCAACACTATCGATTATGCTCAATTAAAAATAGCTGTCATCGGAGAGAGAGGCGAAGAACAGTTAAAAGAAGTTGGCTACCAACCGGCAGCCAGGATTAATTTTCCTGAATCCAGATATAACCTGAATAGTGCTATTCAAGAATTGCTGGTATTAGTGGAATCATGGCGGTTTCGGGAAAAAATAGATGATATTTATTTATTTTATAATAAGCTAAAGAGGGGAGTAATATTTGAACCCTTTCAATTTCATTTATTTCCCTTAGACCAGGAATGGTTAAAGACATTAGCTTTAAAAAAATGGCCCTCTCGTAATCTACCGTTATATACCCTTTCCTGGGAGAAGTTGCTCTATTCCTTCGTCCATCAATTTTTTTATATTTCCTTATATCGAGGATTTATCGAGTCGATGGCCAGTGAGAACGCCAGCCGTTTAACTGCTATGCAAAAAGCCGAAGAGAATATTGAGGAACGTTTGGATAATCTGAATTCTCAATTTAACCGCCAGCGGCAAAATGCAATTACCGAAGAATTATTGGATATTATCGCCGGTTTTGAAGCATTGGCAAAATCTATTTGAAGAGGGTGTAACGGGGGAGACGGTAAATAATAAGAAAAGGGGTCAGGTCTCAACATTTGACATAACTATTTTGATTGTCTATTTTAAATCTAGTTATGTCAAATGTTGAGACCTGACCCCTTATAAATAAACATATACCGGGTATCCATTTATAAGGAGTGGCATCCCACTCTTTTCTTTAAAACCTGCCTTTAGACGTTTTATCTGGCGTTCGCTAAAATTTAAAAGCTCTGTAGCATCCCTGCGTTTATCCTAACTTTAGTTAAGGATTTTATGGCATAAACTTTTACTAATTCTTCTCTTGATCATTAGACACCTTACCTTTTTCATAGTGACAATATCACAGATTAATTACAATGATAAAAATATTTTTTTGACATTATGATACAACTATAGTATCATTAGTATTATATAAAGATACTATCATAGTATCCTTAAAAATATATAGTAAAAAGGGATGAAAATTTAGAAGTATACAGAGGAGCTTTGCCTAATTCTAATTGAGAAAGAGAAGGAGGGGGTAATTATAAAAAATATAATAAATAATAATTTTTTATAAAAAAATTACTTAGCAACGCGTTTTAACTATAGTGTTTTTCGATTTTAAAAAATTTAAAAAATAAAAAGGAGGAATTTAAAATGAAAGTAAAGTTAAGAAATTTAATGATAATATTTATTATCAGTTTAATTGGCATATATTTTGTCTTTTTATCGAATGGACAAGATAATACCATAATAAAAAATGAGAATAAGGAGGATGTAAAAATGGAAAAAGCTACCTTTGCAGGAGGTTGTTTTTGGTGTATGGAATCTCCTTTTGAAGAATTAGATGGGATTACTGAAGTTGTAGCAGGTTATACCGGCGGACACAAAGAGGATCCAACCTATGAAGAAGTAACTACCGGGAAGACCGGGCATTTGGAAGCTGTACAAATTACTTTTGACCCTGAAGTGATCAGTTATAGCCAATTGTTAGATGTATTTTGGCGGCAAATAAATCCTACCGATATCAGGGGTCAGTTTGCAGATAGAGGGGAGCAGTACAAGACTGCTGTCTTTTATCACAGCGAAGAACAAAAACGGCTGGCAGAAGAATCAAAAGAAAAATTGCAAACATCCGGCAAGTTTCAAGTGGATATTGTTACAGAAATAATACCGGCATCCGTATTCTATGTGGCGGAGGATTACCATCAGGATTATTACCAGAAAGCCCCCATCAGATATAAATCATATCGTGCTGGTTCAGGACGGGAAGCCTATCTTCAATCGACCTGGGAAGATACGACTAATAATAATGAGAGTAAGTTTGAGAAACCTTCGGATGAAGAGCTGAAAGATACATTGACCCCCTTACAGTTTAACGTAACACAGTCATGCGGTACAGAAAGAGCCTTTGACAATGAATATTGGGATAACAAGAAAGAAGGTATCTATGTGGATATTGTATCCGGTGAACCGCTTTTTAGTTCTCTGGATAAGTTTGATTCGGGAACAGGCTGGCCAAGTTTTACCAAACCACTCGAACCGATTAACATTTTAGAAAAAGAAGATAACAGTTTATTTGCCAGCAGAACGGAAGTAAGAAGCAAAGATGCAGATTCTCATCTCGGTCATGTATTCAATGATGGACCTGCACCCACAGGTCTTCGCTATTGTATGAATTCTGCTGCCCTTCGTTTTATACCCAAAGAAGATTTAGAAAAAGAAGGATATGGCCAATACATGAAGCTTTTCGAATAATAAGTCAAATTCATTAATACTCATTTTCACAGCATGTTAACGACAGGGCAGAGTATTGATCCTTTGTCGTGCAATAGGGGACATTGCACGACAGGGGTTGATCTTTTGTTGCATTTATTTTTTATAAAAAAAGGGATTCAGGTAAAATATGTCGTAATATAAAAAAAGAACAAAAATATCGATAGTGTAACTTTATAAATTATCAAAATTTTAATTTGCCTCTGAAGGAGGATTTTCATGATTGATAATTATAGAAACTTTCTAAAGGATAGTATTCGGAAAACGATTGATTTTTCGATCACAGACCAGAGCAGAGGCATCAAGTCACCGCCAACAGAAAAGCCGTGTAATCCTGAAGACAAAAAAATTACACTTATTAAGCCGGGTGAATGGAAATCAATTCATGGGACAAGTGTTGAAACTGCGATTGCCCAAAGAAAATCGAGAAGGTCTTATACGGAAGATGCAATAAAACTCGAAGAACTTTCTTTTCTTCTATGGGCAACTCAAGGTCTCAGAAAGCAAAGGGCTGCAGTGCATAATTTCAGAAACGTTCCATCAGCCGGATGCAGACATGCACTGGAGACTTATGTTGTAGCTTTCCGGGTGGAAGGATTGCCAAAGGCAATTTACCGTTATCTACCCATGAGCCATCAGCTGGTTGAATTTATTAAACACGAACATCTTGAGGACTTGATAAGCCGGGCGGCATTAGGCCAATCTTTCGCAGGTAAAAGTGCAGTGACTTTCATTTGGACAACCATAACCGGCACGCATGGAATGGCGATACGGCATGGCATCCTATAAAGTGATAGCTATTGATGCCGGACATGTTTGTCAAAACCTCTGTCTGGCCTGTGCAAGCCATTAGCGCCGGAACCTGTGCCATTGCAGCCTATGACCAGGAATTTGCCGACAGAGTTCTTGGGCTTGATGGTGATGAAGAATTTACTATTTATATGGCGCCTGTTGGGAAAGTACAATAATTAGAAATGGGGAATGACTATGTTAGATTTATATAGAAATAATCTTGATAAATCAAGTTCTCCTTTTTTAAATGCATTTTATTACTGTACAGAATGGGAGCGGAGGTTGGCCCTTGAATGTTTTTTTAACACCGGATATTCATCTCATTTTTGCCCTTTGTATAATTAAAGATAATTTTGAGATGCTCTCAGGAAAGACATAAGGCCTTCACAATTTCACACAATAGTGATAGAATAAAAAAGTGTAAACATGGGTTATGAAAATGTCAAAGAAAGCAAAAATACATGATAAAAAGATATTTTAAATTGTGAAACATAACCCCGAAACTTGTCATATATATATAATAGGAGGTATGAAAATGAATATTTATAAGTACGCCATGAAGATGGAAAAGGACAGTGAAAATTATTATCTTGAACTTGCTAAAAAAATAGATGATGTAGGGCTCCGGAATATATTAAAAATGTTAGCAAATGACGAAGTTAAACATTATCATATTATTGAACAGATGATGAAAACCGATATAAGTGCAGAATTAGCAGAAACAGATATATTAGAGAATACTAAGAACATATTTATTAAAATTAAAGGGAAAAAATTAGTGTTTGACTTTGACCTGCCACAGATAAATTTTTACCGTAAAGCCCAGGAAATGGAAGAAAAGACTTATAAGTTTTATATGGAAATGAGTGATAAGGTTGAAATCGAAGTACAAAAGAAACTATTTTTAAAATTGGCGGAAGAAGAAAAAAAGCATATGTTCTTACTGGAAAACTTGGTTGAATTTGTTTCCAGGCCCGAGACATGGATTGAAAATGCAGAATTTAATCATTTGGATGATTATTAAAATATAAATTATAGAGTAATAAAAATGTAATTTTAGGAAACCAAGATGTTTAAATTTATTGGTCATCGAAATTTTATCTTACCACTGGCTTTTGTTCTGGGTTTAACTTGCCCTCAACTGGCTCAATGGACTAAATCATTGACTATTCCCGCTTTGGCATTGGTAATGACCGTCTCCATTGTCCAAATTCCCACCCGGCAAATGTTAAAATGGCAAAGCTTGGTCCAACCCCTTGCTATCGGAATACTTTTCAGTTATCTATTTTTAGGTTCACTACTTCTTATATTAAATCAATGGTTTATTTTTCAAGAGCCTATAATAATCGGAATGATTCTGGTCGCCTCGGCACCCCCGGGGGTAGCAGTAATCCCTTTTACCTCTCTACTAGCGGGTAATTCAATTTTATCTCTATTTGCCACTTTTGGTACCTATCTATCGTCTATTTTTATTATGCCAGGCTTAATCTTGTTACTAACCGGTGCTGAAGTATTTCCTTTCTCAAAGCTGATCCTCATTTTGATCGAACTGATTATTTTACCTATCCTATTTTCCCGTCTACTGCTCTTTAAGGATTTCTATAAATCAATTATTTCCTGGAAAGGAACCATCATTAATTGGGGTTTCTTTGTGGTTATCTTTACCGTGATCGGATTAAATCAAAAAACCTTCTTGGAACAACCGAATGTCTTAATTAAAATATCATTGATTGCTTTTACCACCACTTTTCTGGGATTTATTTTATTAAATACCATTTTAAAAAAAATAGGAATAAATCAAAAAGATCGGACCTCAATGATACTGTTGGGGACCATTAAAAACTCAGGATTTGCAGCAGCCATTGCCCTGACCATATTTGATGAAATCACCTCTCTTCCTGGCGCAATTTTCAGTGCAATTTATGCCTTTTATATGATATGGCTGGGAGTCAAACATCAAGTACAATAATTCATTCGAATCACATCAAAACCTTAACAGACATCGCTGGCAAATTTTTTCAAAAGGAGCAAAGTCTAAGGAGAAATTATAATGAGTAAAAACAAAAAAAGTTTTTCAGTTACCGGAATGACTTGTGTTTCCTGTGCGAACAGAGTAGAAAGTTCTTTAAAAAAAATGAAAGGTGTAGAATTTGCTTCTGTTAATCTGGCTACCGAAAGTGCTTTCTTAATCAGTGAAAAAGAAATATCTTTAGAAAACGTTAAAAAAGTGGTAGGGAGACTATTAAGGGTGCATGGATAGCGCTTATCCATTTTCACACGAATATGGATACCCTCATTTTTATTGGTTCACTTGCTTGCTGGACCACTGCTTTATTGCATTCATTAAAATTTCCCATCGTTTCTTTCGGAACCATAGGTACGATGATTACTGCTATCTACCTCACCGGTCGATTTATTGAATTGCATCTTCGAGACAAAGCAGCCAAAGAAATAAAAGCATTGATAAAGCTTCAGGCAAAGGAGGCTACGGTCATATTTTCCGACGGAGAAGATACCATCCCTATAGAAGCGGTCAAAGTTGGATTTTTGGTCTTGGTTAAACCCGGAGAGAGAATTCCCATAGACGGAAAAGTTGAAGATAGCCTTTCTTCAGTAGATGAATCCATGATTAGCGGTGAATCTCTGCCGGCAAGCAAAAAGAAAGAAAGCCAGGTAACAGGTGGGTCTTTGAATCTTACCGGTATTTTAAAAATAAGGGTTGATAAAGTTGGGGAAGAATCTTTTCTCTCCCAGATAATCGATTTAATAAAAGAAGCCCAGGGAACCAAGATCCTTATTCAGGCTTTAGCCGATAGAATTACCCTTTGGTTTGTACCTACAATTATTATTTTGGCACTGGTAAGCGGTATAAGCTGGTATTTGGGATATAATGAATTTCAAGGGTTTCTTTCTTATACCAGAAAATTTTTTCCCTGGATATTAAATACCGATAGTTCACTTTCTTTTTCAGTATTTTCTTTTATTTCTACTATCGTTATTGCCTGTCCTTGTGCTTTGGGATTGGCTATTCCCATGGCTTTGGTTTCTGGAACCGGTCTGGCAGCTAAAAAGGGATTGATTATTAAGAATGCAGAAGCCATTTAGACTTCCAAGGACATCAAAATAATCATGACAGATAAAACCGGTACTATCACCCGTGGTCATCCTCACGTAGCTAATTACACGCTACCTGAAGAGGAAATGAAAATTGTTGCGGGTATCGAAAGCAATTCCAATCACCCTTTGGCCAAGGCAATATCCTCTTTTTAAAAATTAACGATAAAAACGGAAAAAATTGAAGAAATAAGCGGTGAAGAGATTAGGGCAGTTGTAGAAGGTGATGAATATTTTATCGGAAAACCTAAGTTTCCTGAAAAATATTTAAACCAACTTAAAGAAGGGAAGATTGCCGTTGAGGTGATAAAAAATGGAGAAAATATTGGTTCAATCATCATTGAAGATCCCATTCGTGAAGATTCAAAACTTGCTGTATCAAAACTAAAAAATTTAGGTATTGTTCCCATTATGCTTACCGGTGATAACCGTGAAACTGCCCAGGCTATAGCTGACCGGGTGGGGATAGAAAAAGTCTACTCTGAAGTGAAGCCTCAAGATAACTAAATATTATTAGAGAATATCAACAGAAAGGTTCTAAAATATTAATGGTTGGAGATGGGATTAATGATGCAGCTTCCCTTAAGGGAGCAGATATTGGCGTAGCTATCGGAGAAGGCGCAGATTTGGCTGTTGATAATGCAGATATGGTCATAGTAAAAGGAGGATTATCCCGAATCGTTGATAGTATTGAAATATCACAAAAGACTTTTCGGATTATTAAACAAAATCTTTTCTGGGCATTTTTTTACAATGGCATGATGATTCCTTTGGCAATGGCCGGATTTTTGCATCCGGCAATAGCTGAAGGAGCTATGGCTGTAAGTTCAATCACTGTTATTTTAAATTCCTTAAGAATAAAATAGAACAATATTTAAGAAGATAATTCTTTCATACATTTTAAGGGAAACATAATTTTTTTGATTCACTTACAAGGTTGTCCTATTCATTTGAAGGAAAAACTATGATGGGTATGATTCTGATACTGATGCTTATTAGATAGCTTTAAAAATAAAAAATATATAAAAAATGGAGGTTTATCATGAGTAAAAAAATAAAAGTCTACAGAGTTCCCGGCTGTCCTTTTTATAAAAAAAACAAAGGAATTTTTAAAAAGCAAGGGCTTGAATTTTGAGGATATCGATGTGGCTGCCGATCATGATATGGCAAAAGAGATGATTAAAAAATCAGGTCAGATGTCGGTACCAACCATTGAAATTGATGGAAAAATTGTGATTGGATTTAATAAAGAGAAGATGGAAAATCTTCTAAGGAGTTAAAAAAATGAAAAAGATTTATGATTTAATAATTATTGGAGCGGGACCAGCCGGAATTACTGCGGCAGTATATGCAGCAAGGAAAAAGATGGATATCCTGGTCATTACTAAAGACATAGGCGGACAGGCTTCCTGGAGTGGAGATATTCAAAATTATACCGGATACCAATTTATTTCCGGTCCTGAGTTAGCTATTAAATTTGAAGAACATATGCGGAAATTTAATTTTGAGATTAAGGAAAACGAAGAGGTAAAGGAATTAATTTTCAGAAAGGGTACATTTTTAGTTAAAACAGATAAGGATAGTTATCAGACAAAGACGGCAATTGTAGCTTCCGGAAAGAGATCACGAGAACTTGGCGTTCCAGGAGAGCAGGAATTTAAGAATAAAGGCTTAACCTATTGCGCTACCTGTGATGGTCCTTTATTCGCGGAAAGAGATGTAGCAGTAATTGGCGGGGGAAATTCAGCTCTTGATGCGGCCTTACAACTGATAAAAATCGCTAATCATATATATATTATTAATTTTACTGATAATCTCACCGGGGATGGAATAATGCAGGAGAAAATAAGAGCAAATAATAAGGTGTCTATTCTTAATAATAGTCGGGTCAAAGAGATTTTGGGAGATTCTTTTGTCCAAGCTATAAAAATTGAGGAGGGTAAGAAAGAGAAAATACTCGATGTCCAGGGTATTTTTGTAGAAATTGGTCTAATTCCCAATTCAGAGCTTACCTCTAATTTAGAAAAAAATGAAAGAAAAGAAATTATAGTAAACCAGCGAAATGAAACGAATATTCCAGGGGTATTTGCTGCAGGGGATGTCACCGATGTACCCGAAAAACAAATAATCATTGCAGCCGGAGAAGGAGCAAAAGCAGTCCTAAGTGTTTTTCGGTATTTGATCACCAGGAAATAAAATTAAGCGTGAAGCAATATTGAAATACAGGGGAAAACATATCTTAATAATGATAAAAATTCAAAGGAGGTAAAGAAATGATTGGTAAGTTATCTGAAAATGTATTAGAAGCAGTTTTGGAGACTATACCTATGGAATTTTCCATTGTGGACGCTAATGATAAGGTCTTAGCTTGGAATAAACACAAAACAAGGATATTTAAAAGAGTTATTAGTGTGCTAGGCAGAGATGTCACTAACTGTCATCCGGAAAAGAGTCTGGATAAAGTGAAAAAAATATTACAAGAAATGAAAGAAGGGAAAAGAAAGAAAGCTCGTTTCTGGATTGATCTTCCTATTGGTCCTAATAATGAAAAGCAAAAAGTTCTCATTGAATATTATGCCTTGAAGGATACCTATGGAAAATATCTCGGTTGCCTGGAGGTATCTCGAAATATTACGGATATTCAATTAATCAGCGGCGAAAAAAGATTATTAGATTGATTTTATAGCACATATTTGAGGTCAGTCCCAGATATTGGACCTATTTTTGTTGAGAAGCCTTTTGCAGGTTATATCCAATGTCAAGGACTGACCTCAGAAGTTGTTTTTAAATTTATTTAGCCATAAGCTCGAATTTATT
>Ga0307992_1002093_pt1 | contig 11477 bp, 15 predicted proteins | sample EllFjometagen133_FD_203162 | JGI IMG/M metagenome (GOLD analysis project Ga0307992, IMG submission 203162) | Marine microbial communities from Ellis Fjord, Antarctic Ocean - #133 | ecosystem: Environmental > Aquatic > Marine > Unclassified | place: Southern Ocean | collected 2014-10-08
TGCCACTTCCTCGTCTGGAGTTTGCCCTCGAGGTAGACCTGCGAGCCCTTGCCGAGGTACTTGGCGACGTTCTCCGCGGTCTTGCCCCAGGACACGATGCGGTGCCACTCCGTGTGGTCTTCCCACTGGTCGTCCTTCTTCACGCGCTCGTTGGTGGCGAGGGTGAAGTTGCAGACTGGGGTTCCACCCTGGGTGTTGCGGAGTTCTGGGTCTGCGCCTAAATTACCCAATAAAATCACCTTGTTCACTGCTGCTGACATTTTATTTCTCCTTCGTTGATGCGCCGTCAGGCGCTGTGTTGCTGTCGTCTCCGCTGCGCGTCCACTTCAGCCATCGCTTGCTACTCCACACGTCCTCTTCCCTGGTCGGCTCAAGGCCATAATGCCCAGGATACCCGTCGAGGTCCCTGAAACGCCTGAACTCGCGGTCGTAAGACCACGGCTCCTTGTCCTTGGACAGGTGACGTCGTCGCTGATTAGTGATCTTCACCACCACCACCACCTCGATCTCGCTGGACGATGTCAGTCCCCTTGACTCAGCGGTCTTTCTTGCCTCGACGATGCCAGTCTCCACTGAGCAGCCGTAGAAGTCGTTGAACGTGCCGCAATCATTGAGCACCTGACCATCAAAGCGCAGTTCGACGCGAGCGTCCACGTCCTCGAAGACGTACTCATCTGGGGGTTGAACTGGCTCCGGCGTGTCGATGCGGACGAGTTTACCGACCATGCGGATCTTCTCTCCGACGCTTGGGATTCTTGGATCACTCATCGTTCCACCTCCGCTCCAATGCTCCTGTAGGCCTTGACTCTCGAAGCCCACTGCGACTGCAGCGCGCCCATCTTCACGTCTACAAGGTCATAAACAACAGGCGCAAGCACCCCGTCCGGACGCATCAGGCGGCCGATGCGCTGGACGGTGCGCCCCTGGACGCGGACCGGGAAGGCGATAACCATCGAGTCGAGCATGGGGACGTCGAGCCCCACGTCGGCGAGGGTGGTTGCGAACGCGCAGCGGACGGTCCCGTCGCGGAGCGCGGCGAGGCCTTCGCGTCGGTGCTTGGCCTTCAGCTCCGAGTGGAGCGGGATGCAGTCCTCTCCGGTCCGGGTCATGAACGCGCAGGCGTAGCCCTCGCAGACAGCGATCCGTCCGCAGAGGACAAGGACGGTCCCCCCGGCGGCGTGGTCTGCTTCGGCGCGGGCCATGATGATCTCCATACGATCGGGGTCTCGGAGCATTGTGTCCATGGCCTTTGCCCAGGACTTCGGGTCCGCGGTGATGCCGCAACGGACCCCGCGCTCCCGGAAGTAGCCTTGCGCGATCTCTCGGTCTTCACCGACGAGCCCGAACACTTGGACGGGCGCGCCGGCCTGCGCCGTGTCGGCTGCGCTTGACAGGGCGTGCTCGAGGTCTCGCCTCGCATCGAACCACGCGGGCTTTATTCCATCCTTCAGCCAGCGCCGCATCCCGTCGACGGGGGCCCGCAGGATGTTCGACAGCGGGTAGTCGAAAGAGGTCTCTACCTTCTCGACCCGGACGCGTCGCAGATACCCAGCGGCGATGAGCTCATCGTGCTTTGTCTCGTGGATGATGGGGCCGAGGTGCCAGCCGAGGATCTTGGTCAGCCCGTCGTCGCGGTACGGCGTGGCCGTGACCCCGAAGCGACGGGGGGCCCCGATGAGCCATAGGAGGCGGCGGACTGATGCGCTGGCTCCGACCTGGGCCTCGTCGACGATCAGCGTCCCAAAGCCTGCTGTCTTCTCGATGACGTCTGGGTCCTCGATGTTGCGGAAGCTCTGGTAGGTCGCCACCACCGCGGGGGCGTTCCACTCGTGCTTGCCGCGACCGACGCGGCCGGCCTCGACTCCGAGGACCTCTTGGAAGGCTTCGATCCACTGGTCGAGGATGTCGACGGTGGGGACGAGGACGAGGACCCTGCCCCCGATGAACCCCGCGAGCGCGGCCCCGATCCAGGTCTTGCCCGCTCCTGGGGGAGCGACGAGGACTCCAAGGTGAGCGGCGATCCCCGCGGCGACTGCGTCCTTCTGGTGCGGCCGTAGGGGTGCATTGTTTCCCGTTGGGAGTATGCGCTCGCGCGGTACATCAAAGATAGTACGCCCGCGGGTCAGAGGAGGGGGCTCCCAGACGCACCGCTTCAGCGCCAGGCCCCGGGGGAGGTAGACGACGCCGTCGCACTCCCGCACTTCGACGATCTCGTCTGGCTCGTCGCAGCGGACGCCCATCTGCGCAGCCTTCAGCGCCTTCGGGTTCTTGATCGTGGCAGCTCGTCGGGCTGCGGACGCGAGGTCCGCTGGCACCGCTACGCCGCCTGGGAATGGGTTCTGCAAGGTTCCACCTCCTGCTCGGCGCTTGTCCGTCCTGGCGCCGATGGATCCACCATATCCGCGGTGTCCCGATGAATCAAGTCTTTTCTTACGCGTTGTTTGATATCGCCGCGGCTTCGGCTGGCTTCAGAAAAAGCGAGCGAAGCCCCTCAGCGGGTTTCCCAAGTTCAGTGCCCCGTGCCCAGGGTTACAAGAATGGAAGTGGCCCGCTGAGAGGCTCCATGGGCTGACTATACACCAGCGGGAGCGGTCGGTGGAAAAAAACGACATGAGGGTGAATCTTTCTAATCTTTTTCCTTGACAAGCCTAACAGGGTGCCTTATATTTAGACCATGGAAAAGGGAACAACAACCCAGAACACAGCAGCCTCGGAGGGCACCATGGGCCAGAACATGAAAAAGGCGATTGCGAAGTTGGAGAAACTGCAGGACGAGTTCACCATGATGATCACTGCCCCTGAGGGGACGGTCGACGTGGCGACTCTCGAGGCCAAGCAGACGGAAGTGCGGGCCCAGCAGAACATCGTCCCCTGGGCCTACAGCGTTTAGCGGAGGGCTGACATGACTTTCTACACCAACAGAGACGCAAGACGGAACGAGACCAGGGGCGTCCGCACCGCACTGAAGCAGGCCGGCTACACCGGGATCAGAGTGAAGCACGGCGCCGGGACGACCTGGGGCTGGCTGTACGTCGCCGTCGACCGCCCGGTTGAGGATGACTACCTGACGGAGTTGGGACGCGTCGAGCGCCTTGTGGAGACGACCAGCGGGCGAGATACTGAGTACACCAAAGGCCAGATCGCAGTGACGCTGCGGAAGATGGAGGGCTGAGATGGCGACGGTAAACACGGTGGCGCAGGCTGACTACAACAACTTCGCTGAGAACATCGAGAGCGGGTTCGGATGGATCGACCCCAACGACATCGCGCGGCAGTGGGCCGGCCTGAACAATTACGAGCTCACTAGCTCTGAGTTGTCCTACGTCACCCGCTGCCTCGAGGGCAACGGCCTGATCCGCGAGGACACGGACGATACAGACGAAGAGGAGGGCTGACATGAATCACAAGATCAACGCGCTTCGCCCCGGGCAGTCCGTCGAGATCAGCCGCACAGAGAACGGCTACTGCACAGCGGAGCGCAGCGGCGACGGCGAGACGCTTCGGTACGTGCGGCACACCTGCGACGGCTTCCAGGTCTTCAAGACTTGCAGATTCTGAGGAGATCGTCATGAAAGAGATCACAGTAGAAGTCACGATCCTGGAGTGCGGCCACTACGGACTCGATGACCAGACCGCCAGGCTGGAACTGTACCCCGTGCAGGGCGTAAACTTCGCGACGCTGTCACCGGAGTCGAGGAGCCCGCTGACTTGGCACATCAAGGAGTTGGTGCGGGAGGGTGACCTCTTGACCATCAAGGGGCCGAACACGCGCTGGCGCCTTCGGGTCGAGCGGGAGTTGGACTCATGACCCGCGACATCGACACCAAGCGAATACGAATCATCGAAGCCGGTCGACGGTGGGGGAAGTCTGCCACCATGCGGACTCAGAACCGCTATGAGCTCTGTCGTGAGCTCTGCCGGCTTCGGCCTGACCTTGACATGGAGGACCTCATGCAGGAGTTCATCGACTGGGACGCAGCGCACTGCGACTCTGCGATGGACATCGGGGCGGCGGCGCTGGAAGGTGCGAAGAACGGCGCGGCGTTGCCTTGGGAGCTCGGTTGATCTCCAGACGCAAAAGCGCCCTGGCCGGAGGTGGACCCAACCAGGGCGCTTGGCGTCGGGGACGGCCGACGGTTCTGACTCATCATACCAGCGATATGCCCCCCGTCAACCCCACGCCACCGCAATCAAGTTTTTGTGTTGACAACGTACACGGGGCGAATATACTGGAGGGGATGGAGGTGACCATGACTGGAAGCGGACGAAAAAAGATGAAGCCACGGACGGCCCTCGAGGTCGTCGTCGCCACGGAGAACTCCCGACGTGGGCTGACATACAGGACCCTGTCAGAGGCCTGCACTGAGGCCGGATACGAGATCACCGGCGCCGCGCTGTATATGCGGGTGACTAGGGAGATCCCGACGACGGGGACGGTCGACGTCGTCGCCAAGGGGCTCGGCATCCCAAGCGACACGCTGTTGACCAAGTTCAGAGAAGAGGTCAAGGACGCCCGCGAGCATGGACGAGTGCTCGCTGGTGATGGACGTATCAAGGGGGACTTCTCCCTCGCATAGACCCGACGCGGGACGGCGTCACTTCAGGAGGTGGATACCATGAGCATGTTCAGAAAAGCCACGCGCAAGGCTGGCAAGATCAGGATGGCGATCGACGGGCCCAGCGGCTGCGGCAAGTCGCATTCGTCGCTGCTGATGGCCGCGGGGCTCTGCGGCCCCGACGGGCAGATCGTCGTCATCGACACGGAGCGCAGTTCCTCGGAGCTCGAAGTCGGGAAGCCCGGGATCCCGGAGTTCCTGCACGCAAATCTCGAAGCACCCTTCAGCCCGAAGCGGTACGTGAGCCTGATCGTCGAGGCAGGCAAGGAAGCCGGTGACGGCGGCGTGGTCATCGTCGACTCGCTGTCGCACGCATGGTTCGCAGAGGGCGGCGCCTTGGACATGAAGGACAACGCGGCGCGCGGCATGAAGGGTAACACCTGGGCGGCCTGGCGCGACGTGACCCCGGCGCACAACGCGCTCGTGGACGCGATCCTTCAGTGCCCCTGCCACGTCATCGCGACGGTGCGGACGAAGACGGAGTACGAGGTCACGAAGGACGGCGGTAAGACCAAGGTGAACAAGGTCGGGAGCAAGCCGATCCAGCGGGACGGGCTCGAGTACGAGTTCACCGTCGTTCTGGATATGTCCATCGAGGGGCACATCGCCACGTCATCCAAGGACCGGACGAGCATCTTCGATGGGACGTTCTTCAAGCCTGAGCGCAAGCACGGCGAGGCCCTGCGCGACTGGCTCTCAGGCGCAGCGGACCCGAACGAGGAGTCGGCGAAGCTCCGCGCCGAACTGGAAGAGAAGTTGCGCGGCGCGATCTCCACCGCGCACCTCGTCGAGATCTGGGGCAAGATGGAGTCGGACATCGCCCGCCTCAACGGGCACGACACGCCGCGCCTCCAGGCCGTGGCGAAGGAGCTGCAGACCGCACTGAGGGTTGACGACGCTCCTACAACAGTTACCCCTCAGCCCACCACTGCGGAGCCCGCGCGGGCCGCGACCCGTGAGCCGGACCAGAAGCCGGTTCAGACCAGCGCGCCGCAGCAGGAGGCCCCCGCCCCGTCGGGGGGCGACCAGGGCAGCCCGCCCCAGGACCCCCCGACGGATATCCCCCCTGCGGATGACGACGACTTCAACATGTTCGGAGGTGGAGAGTGAAACTCCAGATCGAAAACGTCAAGGGCCTCACAGAGACCATCGACTTCGAGCGCCTCAACCTCTTGCAGGGCCCCAACGGTGCGGGGAAGTCGGGGGTGCTGGCCGCCTTGCACCTCGGGCTCCTAGGCAAGGTCCCGGCCCTTGGGATCGGGAACGACGGAGCGCAGGACGCGGGGAAGCTGCTGAAGATCTCGCCGAAGGGCGGGACCGTGCGGATCCAGTCCGGCGACCACGTCATCGAGCGCCGCATCGTCCCGACGGGGAAGAAGGCGCGCCTGGAGACGGATGTCCACCGCGACGGCCAGGACTTCGCTGGCGACGAGGCCCTGGACCTCCTGGCCTCTGACATCGCGCCGGGGATCGTCTACGCGGACTTCGGGACGCTCCTGGCCGCGACGCCCGCGAAGAAGAAGGAGATGCTGCTCCGGTACCTGCCGGCCCGGGACGAGGAGATGGCGAAGATGTGGGCGCGTCTCTACGCCTACACGCGGATCAATGATGCGCTAGCCGGAGCCAAGTCGCCGTCGCAGGTCCGGACCGCTTCCGACGGCGAGGGGTTCAGCAAGGAGCGCGATGCGCTGGCTGAGATGCTGCTCCGCCTTCGTCCTGAGGATAGCAGGGCAGTCACAACGGCGCAGGAAACGGGCGCTGTCATCGTGAAGGCGAGCACCACCGACGAAGCGATCAAGGACCTCCACACCAACGCGAAGGAACTGGAGTCGGCGCGCCGCGCACTGGCGACCACGGTCGCGCAGGTCGCGGAGATCACGGAGGAGGATGCGGAGCTCGCCGCGGAGTTGGGCGCGCTGACCATCGCAGCGGACGCCGCGCACCGACACCACAAGGACGCGACCGCAGAGCAGGGGAAGCACGAGAAGCAGCGCGACGCGGTGAAGCGCTACACCGCCCGCGTCAAGGAGATCATGGATAAGGGTGCGGCGGCGAAGGAGCGCCTCGCTGTGGCGAAGACCACCAAGGCGGCGGCAACGAACTCCCCCGCGGCGGCGAGCACGGTGACGCTGGATGAGCTGCGCAAGACGCTCAAGGCCGCAGACGTCGCGCTCAATACTACCAGAGCAAACGGGCCGACGGCTGACCCGACCCTGGCGGATAAGCTCCTCGAGGCCTCACAGGCGCGGTCTGAGGCGCAGCGAGCCATCGACGCGGCCATGGAGGCGGGGCGCAAGGCGAAGGCCGACCGCACCGCAGCGAAGGAGTCTGGCGACTGCCCGACGTGCGGGAAGCCGCTGACGGACGCAAAAGTCGTCGATGCCCTGGAGACGGAACTGCGTGACCTGGTAGCAGTGGTCACCGAGCACACCGCACTGGTCAAGACTGCGGACGCGGAGCTGGCCCGCATCGTCGCGTTGCAGATGGCAGAGCAGTCGGGCATCAAGGTCCGGCAGACTGCGTGTACCAAGGCGGAGAACGCCGTGTCCAAGGCGCAGCGTGACTTCGACGACGAGGAGGCACGCCTGAAGCGCGAGGCTGCGGCTGCGACGGCTTCGGTGGTCCGCATGGACCAGGAAGTCGAAGCGGCGAGGAAGCGCCTCGAGGAGCTAGCGCAGTCGCTCAAGGACGCCGACGCGGATCTCGCCCAGGCGAAGGCCGACTCGGCTCCCCCGGTGGACGCGGATGAGATCTCACGCCTGAAGCACCTGGCCGACGCGGCGAAGACGAAGGCCGACGGCGCACGGGATGCGAAGTCACGCATGGACGTGGTCCGGAATGCGGACCTCGACGGAGCGACGGACGCCGCGAAGGTGGCGAAGGCAGCACACAAGGGCGCGGTCGAGGGCGTCAATGCCTACGTCCAGTCGTTGTCGACGCCGACGCGGGACGCGGTCTCTGAGGCGATGCACGCGCTCGGGCTCGGCGACTTCGTCCTTGACGTGACGGGGCGGGAGATCCTCATCGGCTACATGCGTGACGAGACCTACGTCGACCTCGACGCGATGTCGCGCGGTGAGCAGGTACTCTTCGCTGCGGCGCTGCTCTCTGTCCTCCCCGCGGACGGGACCATGAAGGCCCTGACCATGGAGGTCGCCGAGGTCGCGCCTGAGAACCTGAGCCTGCTCATGAACTGGTTGCGGGACGCTGGCACCTACGACATGGTTGTCCTGGCGACGTGCCACGGGCCGGCCGGTGCGGTCGATGGCTGGAAGGTTGTGACCATGGGAGGTGCGGCGTGAGCAAGTCACCACTCGACGTCAAGGTTAAGGTCGGCCGCGACAGGGGCACCCAGATCAAGGCGACCAAGCCCGCAGCGAAGACCGACTGGGCCGTCGAGGCAGGCGTCACTTTGGTAATCTTCGTCGTCTGCTCCATGGCCGTGGTGCTATTCTGGCTGGCGCTGCAGTACATCTGCGGGGTGGGTGAGCCCTGGCCCGTGATCGTCTTAGTGGTCGCTGCGGTTGTGACCCTTCGCTTCATCGCGTTCGGAATTGCTGCGGTGCAGTCGGTGGACGACGAACACCGTCCGCTCCGAGAGGGGCGCGGCATCAAGCCGGAGACGGAGAAACCGCGGGTCGAGTCGCAGCGCCGCATCGACGCTGCAATATCTGCCAGGCGCGATGCGAATGCGTACCTCGACATGGAGAAGCCACGCACCCCCGGCCTCACCGCCGCCGACGCGCTCCTCGCCGTGGTCGAAGCTACGGGGAACAAGTACCACCCTGACATGACCCTCGAAGACGTGTGCAACTTCGTCTCCATGGTCTGCAACAGCGTGGTGAAGACCAGGGGGGAAGGCGGCGTTTGCTACAAGAACAACCCCGACGGTGGCGAGGTCTGGAGTCTGATGGTGGTCCCCCCTGTCATTGAAGGCGACGACCTCCCCAAGCCAGAGACGAAGTATGGGCGCTGTGGACACTGCGGCAACGGCGCCAGCGGCGAGGCTTGCAGCGTCTGCGGGCGGCCTGGGGAGGGTTCATGACTAAGAAACAGACGATCCAGTCGTGCTTCTTATACGGAGGGTCTTACCTAGATTTATCCGAGCCGACATCGGACCAGTGCACCGCACACGCCGTTTTGGCCCGTGACGACAAGACGGGGGGCGTGGCATTCGCCGCGTGGCATCCGCAATGGGGCGGAAGCGGCGGAAAGTGCATCGTCGAGACAGGTGCTAACCCAGGCGACTGCTTCGAGGTTCACAACTGGCACGACGGTGAGTTCCCCGCTGATGCTCCGATGAGCCTACACTACTGTGATCCGGACCAGTTGATCAGGTTCGGTGAGCTGGTGAAGAAGATGCAGGGTGAGACACCTGGCAAGGACGCCTGATGGACCTTTCTCCCCAGCAGCTCGCCGTCGTCGAGTCGACGACAGCGCACAAGAAGGTCATCGCTGGCGCCGGATCTGGAAAAACCAGGCTCCTGGTCGCGCAGGTCGTCTATTGGCTTGCCCAGGGCGTTGACCCCGCAGAGATCACCGCGGTGACTTTCACTCGTCGTGCTGGCGAGGAGCTCCGCAGACGCATCTATGAAGAGGTGGGCGTCGAGTTGGGGTGGGTTGGAACAATACACGCGTTCTGCTTGGACACCATGTGGGACGCCGGACACTTCCTGATCCCACTCGACGCCGTAGAACTTGGCCTCGTCGTGGAACACGTGGCGACTGATATGAAGCTCCTCTCCGCGAAGTTGAAAAACGTGGTCAAGTGGATCTCTGGCGACTCCAAGACCAAGTCGATATCTGGGGCAGACCGCGTTCTCGCCGGGGCAGTCCGCACGTTCATGGCGTCCAACCAACTCGTTTGGGTCGGTGACATGCTGACGACCTGGCTTCGAGCATTCGTTACCGATGTAGGACTGCAAGCCATATCGAAAGCACGGACGCGATGTACAGTTTGGGATGAGCACCAGGACTCATGCGAATCAGAAATGCGGATCTTGGAAGGGCTCGCTCCTGACAGGGTTGTGGTCGTCGCTGATCCGAGACAAGCAATTTATCAGTTCAGGGGCGCATCACCGAAGTGGACCGCAATGTTCGCCGGTGAGGTCCACGAACTGAGCATCAACTACAGATCGTGTCCAGAGATCGTGGAAGAGAGCAACCGCGTCGCTCCGCATGGGTACGCTCCAATGATTGCACACAGAGGTGACAAAGGCACCGTTTCTACATGGACCGGGGCACCACATGAGCGTGGGAACCTCCTGCAGGAGCTCGTGGCAGATAGCGACTCCCCGGTATATGTTCTGGCCAGGAGTAACCGGGAACTAGCGCAGTGGGGGCGTGACCTCGACCGCGCTGGGCTTGACGTCCTCGTCGTCTCGACGAAGATGGATCCATACGACACCAAGGACTGGCGAAATGCCTATGCCTGCGCTCGCTGGGTCATGGATCGCAATAACCCATGGATCACAACCTCGGTCGCTGCACTGGCTGCTACAGGCGTGGTCGACCTAGACTGGATCCAGTTCGACGTCGAGGAAGACTCTTCGATGCATCGCATGTGCCTCGCTCTGCCAGCGCTGGCTGATGTCAGCGACAAGGTGAAGCAAATGACCGTGCGTGAGTATACATTTTGGTACGGTGACAGGGACATCGCTGATCAGCTCACGGACGATGATGATGGGCCTGAAGTCGTGTGCATTTCTGCCCACAAGTCGAAGGGCCTCGAGTTCGAGACCGTCGTCTTAGCGGACGTCGGAGGCCGACTCGGCGGGCGCGAGGGTGAAGGCGAGAAGGAGCTACTCTTCGTAGCAGTGAGCCGGGCCATGGACCGGCTCGTCCTGGAAGTGAAAAGCTCTTGAGACGCATGGGCCAACTTGGTAATGTGGATGTTGCGACTTGCTATCGCAACTACCTGGAAGCGTCCGGGCGGGGGGTACTTGGTGGTCCCCCCTCCGGGCCTTCCGACACCAAGAGGGCCATCATGACCGATCTATCTCACGAACAAGAAGAATGGCGTTGGGTACCAGGACACGAAGGGGATTATCTCGTGTCGTCCTTCGGCAGGATTATGTCGCTGGCGCGTTGCGACCCGCATATCATGGAAGGGACTATCAACCTAGGGTATAGAAAAGTAATCATAAAGGACAAGAAATTAGCGGTGCATAGACTAGTGCTGTTGGCGTTCGTTGGGCCTCCTCCTCTCGAAAAAGTGTGCGCCCACAACGACGGAAACAGGCTGAATAATTACCTGTCAAACCTTCGCTGGGCCACAGCGAAGGAAAATCAAGCTGACGCAAAAAAACATGGCACATGGACACACGGAGAAAACTCTGGCACAGCAATGGTAACAGAAGCTACTGCCATAGAAATATACAGACTATATACCAACGGATACAGGCAAAGCCATATTGCGCGAAAGCTAGACGTAACATACAACATTGTGCACAAGATAGTATCCGGCAGTTCATGGAGACATCTGAATCTCTTGGAAAATAAGTCGTGATTCAAGGCCCCCTGACAACCAGTCATGCCCGCGGCGGTTTCCCTATCGCCGCTGCGGGCCACGGAGCGAGTGAACGACGGATCACCTCCCGTCAAAGGCGTAGAAGGCTTCCCTTGAGCCGCCCGGGGATGCGTGGTTGCCACCACGCCCCTACAGACTACGCCTGCTCGCTTCGTAGTTTTTTCTTGACACGCTGACAACTGTACGCTATACATGATTACGGACGAACAGGAGGTGGAACCTTGGGCAATCCAAAGACAGCAATTCGACCGGAGTACGTGCGTCGGGCCATCATGGGCCACGCCGCGCACGCGGGGATCTCAATGGCAGACGTCGCTCAGCGTCTCAACGTC
>Ga0307992_1002094_pt1 | contig 11477 bp, 24 predicted proteins | sample EllFjometagen133_FD_203162 | JGI IMG/M metagenome (GOLD analysis project Ga0307992, IMG submission 203162) | Marine microbial communities from Ellis Fjord, Antarctic Ocean - #133 | ecosystem: Environmental > Aquatic > Marine > Unclassified | place: Southern Ocean | collected 2014-10-08
ATAATTATAAATATTAAACAAAACGAATGAAAAATAAAGTATTCCTAATTGATATTGACGGTACGGTCTGTGATGATATTAAAAACGAGGATAATCACCTATATGCAACAGCTGAACACTTCCCTGACGCACTAATAACTTTAAATAAATGGTACGACAACGGTTCCACTATAACATTCTTCACAGCACGTGAGGAAAAGGATAGGGTTGTGACTGAAAAATGGTTACACGATAAGGGTTTTAAATACCACGGGTTGGTCATGGATAAACCTAGGTGTAAAGACAACCAAGAATATCATTGGATAGATAATAGACGAGTTCGAGCAACACAATATCTCGATAAGTTTACTAACTTGGTCACTAAAAACGTGGAAATTGAGGTATTCGATGATAAGTAATTTAATCATATGGTCATTATTAATCGTGGTTTCATATCCGATAAGTGGGTATCTAATGGGGAAAGCTATGACCCTAGACCTTAGTATGCCACATAACACACGTCGATATAAGGGGTTAGGATATATATTCTACATCCCATTAATTAATATGGTGGTGATGTTTATCTACCTAAGTTACACATTACATAAATTTGAAAGAGTATGAGAGAAAAACAAACAAAAAAACAAAGTGTGATTGAGTCTATATTTAATACGGTGGTTGGTACTGTGGTGAGTTTCCTCGTATCATTGATTATTTACCCATTAGTGGGTGTTGAGGCGTCGATACGGGACATAGGTAACCTAACAATAGTTTTCACCTGTTTTAGTGTTATTAAGAATTTCTTTGTTAGACGATTCTTCGAAACAGATATATGGATTAAGTTAAGGGGGAAACGTAAGAGTTAGACATATTTATATGTGAGAAACAATTAACAAAAAACCACCATTATGAAAAAAGTAGTTAGATTAACGGAATCAGACATTGAGAATTTAGTAAGAAAAATTATTAAAGAGGGGGATGACTTCAGTTGGGACCAGGTATTAGGTAACCAAAGTGAGGATAATGAAAGTGATAGATGGAGTAACCTTGAAAGGGATTTGAGTTCATGTATCGAACCATTGATTGAGAAATATTCAACGGACTTCGGTAACGATTCTTATGCTGTCATCGACGCTATCTACCAAATAATGGACGGGATGTTCCAAAAAAGGTGATGAAAAACATAAAACAAATTATAAAAGAGGAAATCAACGATTTCGACTGGGTCAAGGAACACGAATTCACCCATAAGGAGGTGATTCAACATATCAAAGATAACAACATCACCGAATGGACCTTTGGGGAACATTGGGATGGTGATTTGGATTTGGAAGGGACAAAAATCACATCCCTCGGAAACCTTCAATCCGTTGGTGGTAATTTGAATTTGTTGAGGACACCAATCACATCCCTCGGAAACCTACAGTCCGTTGGTGGTTATTTGGATTTGGAAGGGACACCAATCACATCCCTCGGTAATCTTCAATCCGTTGGTGGTGATTTGTATTTGTTGAGGACAAAAATCACATCCCTCGGAAACCTACAATCCGTTGGTGGTTGGTTGAATTTGGAAGAGACAAAAATCACATCCCTCGGAAATCTTGAATCCGTTGGTGGTCATTTGGGTTTGAGAGGGACACCAATCAGTGAAACACATTCCGAAGAACAAATAAGACAATCGGTTCAGGTTGATGGTCGTATTTATTTATAAGATATTATGAAAAAATTAATTAAGATGGGTAAAACAATAATATTAGAAGGGAGATACGACTTAGCTACCAGTAAGGTGGTTAGGGATGTAATGACAGTTATAAAGAAGACTGTGGATTACCCCGTTGGTGATGCTGTTCATATACATTTACCACACGATTTAGAGGGTACTGATGAGTATGAAATGGAAAAGGCTAACATATCCTTTAGTGTCGAGGTTCTTGTTATGAGAACAGAAGAGGTGACAAGTTACAGGGTTGAATCATTCAAGATAAACGAAGAGGATGTAATGGAATTCAAAATCTACATCAACCCCAAGGAAGAACCAAAAGTGTATTCAGAAATCTATATGAAACTACAAGAAGATGGTAGACATGAGATGGAACATATCCTACAGGATTGGGGTAGAGGTGGGAGACCATCACCCGATGGGGTAGATAAAACAGGTGAGACAACAGAACAACACCACTCAAGACTAGAAGAGGTCCCAGCAATGGTACAAGGGTTCTATAGGAGAGCTAAGTTAGAGGGTAGACCGTTAGATGAAATCATGACGGATGACCTTGATAATGAAATAGAACAGGGGAACCTAACCAAAAAAGAGGCTGAAGGGTTACTTAGAATATGGATGTTATATTCTAAGAGAAGATTACCAAAAGCTATTTACACAAACCAATAATTTTCGTATACTTAATCCATGGAACATTGGGTAAAGGTTAAATTTGATTATTGTGGTGATGTAAATACAAACCACGTACAAGAGATTAAGACTAACCACTATTATCGCGAAAATGATGATGGTACGGTCCTGCACATAAAAGTACCGAAGATGATTAATTTGTTAGGTTCATTAGTGAAGGACCACATAATTAAAAGTGTAACCCAAGAAGAGTTTGAAAAAGTATTAAAAGATACCATAGAATATATGGATATTAACATAACAAATCATAAATTTATTAAAGATGGCAAAGAGTAAGAAAAGAAAAGGTCACGCTAAAAGAGTTAAAGCGAGAAACGATGAGAAGAAAATTAAACAAAATAGATTCATTAAAGCATTTCAAGAGAAGTTAGATAATGGTGTGGCTAGTGAGTTAGCTAAACAAGCTGAGGCTAAGAAGGGTGAGATTGATGGGACTGAGGAAAGAACAATGGATTCTACTATGAGTACATCACCAGTCAAGTAATTTTTAATATAACCACAATATGAAAAACACAACCGTTAAAGAATTGATTGACATCCTGAAAGAAATGGACCAAGATGCTATAGTCTGTTCTTTAGAGTTAGATATGGATGATGACGATGAACCAATATTCTCAACATTTGTAATATGTAGAGGGTACACTAACGTTAAATACGTGGATGATGGTGGTAAGGATGTTGTTGGTGACGTTATTACCCTTTATTAATTATTAAAAATAAAAATATGATAATAGAATCGTTACTTGATGTCGACCTTTATAAACTAACAATGGCCCAAGTGGCCTTCTTCAAACACAGGGATAATGAGGTTGAATATACATTTAAGAATAGGACTAAAGATGTGAACCTATTGGAACACATTGAACTTAAGGACCTTGTGGAAGAACTCAAACACGTCACCACATTAAGGGTGTCTAGGGTTGAAATTGGTAAACTTAGGGAACTAAATTTATTTAAGGAAGAGTTTTTAACATTCCTCTCCAAACTACAATTACCAATGGTGAAGGTGAATCGGTCAGTACCCTTTGAGACGTATGATATACGAACCAAAGGTAAATGGTGTGAGGTTATCCTATGGGAGACAATCATACTATCAATCACAAATGAATTATACCACAAATCACAAATAGTTGACAACCCTTTTGAGTTAGGGGGTATCTATGGTGTAGGTTTGGACCGTTTACATGGTAAAATAAATAAACTACGTGGTGGTGATTACCATTTCACTGAATTTGGGACAAGAAGAAGGTATAGTGGAAAATGGCAAGAAATTGTGGTTAAAACCCTTAAAAGGGAACAAGAAAACACACCAGGTGGGATTGGTTTCCAAGGGACATCCAACGTAAATTTATCATTTAAACTAAACATCCCATGTGCTGGGACATTCGCCCATGAGATACCAATGGTGTATTCTGGTATGTATAATGATGACTTAGTTGGTTCACATAGGAAGATGTTAGATGATTGGTGGAACTTCTACGGAGAGACACTATCAATAGTTCTTACCGATACATATGGGAGTGAGTACTTCTTCAGTGACTTCACTAAAGAACAAGCACAGAATTGGAAAGGATTAAGACAAGACAGTGGTGACCCATTTAAATTCGGGGAACAAGCTGAGGCGTTCTATATAACTAAGATGGTAGACCCAAGAGAGAAATTAATTGTGTTCTCTGATGGGTTAAACGTTGATAAAATCATAAAATTAGGTGATACTTTCAGAGGTAGAGTCCAAACATCATTCGGATGGGGAACCGACCTCTCGAATGACATCGGGCAACGTACTTTATCTATAGTTGTTAAAGCAACGATGTCTAATGGGTATGGGACAGTTAAACTAAGTGATAACCTAAACAAATCGATGGGTAGTCCCGAAAACATTGAAAGATTTAAGAAAGCATTCGGGTATACAAATAAAGAAAAACAAGAATTAACAAATTAAGATATGGAAAATACAGTAACAAATGGTCCCGAAATTATTGGGACAGAGGTAGCCTATGACGGATACTTCAAAATAAATAAACACACTATCAAGGACGGTGAGAAAGAATATACCAGAGAAGTATTCGAAAGGGGAAATTCTGTCGCTGGAATCGTCCATAATACTGTAACGGATAAATACCTATTCGTTCAACAATATCGTCCTGGTACTGATGGTTCCATGATTGAGATTGTTGCTGGGTCAATGGATATTGAAGGTGAGAAAGCTGAGGAATGTTTAAAGAGGGAAGTGACGGAAGAAATGGGTTACAAGGTTGACCACATGAACCACTTAAGGGATTTCTATTGTTCACCTGGTGCATCATCAGAGGTTTGTTCACTATTCTATGTCGAAGTGAGTGAGAAGATTGGTGAAGGTGGTGGTGTTGATAATGAGAATATTGAAGTTGTTGAGGTGGATTACCTTGGAGCTACGGGTACATTATTTTGGAACATGGACATGGAGAATGATGGTCAGATGATTCCACCATACCAACTGATTGACGCTAAGTCTATTGTGGCTGTATGTATCGTAGAAACAAATAGAATCTTAGGTGATATGGCTGATGTGTTAACACAAGCTAAAATGAGGTCACTATAATGGTGAAAATTGTACTTAGTTTCCTTATTTTTTGGATATTCCCTCGTTTAAAGAAGATATATGAAGATATGTTTAAAGAAGAGGTTTCACATACCCACAAACAGAAGACTAGTGACATTAGGGACGGTAAATACGTAGACTCTAATGGTAAGACTATGATTAAACAAACTGATGAAGACATGAAAGGTTGGAATTCGTATTTGGAAGAGTCTGAATCTAAGAAACGTGGTGTAGTTAAAGAGACACCTAAGAAGAAAAAACACTTTAGTAAAGGGGTTAACCCCGATTTTTTGTAAATTAGTGATATGGAAAAGAAAATAGGTTTATTTTTTGGGTCATTCAACCCAACACACACAGGTCATTTAATAATGGCCAACACGGTCCTTGATACGGCTAATTTGGATGAGGTCTGGTTTGTGATATCACCGATGAGTCCTGATAAGACCAACGATGATTTACTCCACCATGATGTTAGGGCTGAGTTATTACGGGGTGCTATAGATGGTGAAACTAAATTATTCGTTAGTACTGTTGAATTCGACATGGAACAACCCAACCTAACCTATAAAACATTAGATAGACTTAGGGAAAGACACCCAACGTATGACTTCAGTGTTATAATGGGAAGTGATAACGCCAATAGTCTACAACAATGGGTTGGGATTGAACATTGGATGGACCACCACAAATTACTTGTCGTTAATAGACCATCTAACTACTTAGAGTATGGTTCACTTAGGTGGTATGGTGCTGGGAGGTATCAAATAATAGAAACACCTGAGATTGGGATATCAGCAACCATGATTCGAGAGAAGGTTAGGAAAGGTGAATCGATTAAATACCTCACCCCAACGAACATCATAAATAAAATTGAACAACACTATGGAACCAAAAAAGATTCTAAAGAGACATAATATAATCGATTCACCACCCACCTTGTTAAATAGGGTGTTAGTTAGTGGAATAATCGAAATGGCTAGACAGATAGACAACAGTAACAGAACAGGTTATGGTAATTGGATGATTATGGGTAGTAAATCGATTGAATTAATATCTAAAATAACTTACCCAGAGACACCACTATTTAATGTATATGAAGAGTACTATGGAACCGAAGAAGAATCTTAAGAGACACAACATAACCACAATAACTAACACAACTACCAGTGAAAGATACGGGAACACTAGTGACGTGGACCCAAGTGTGACCAACATATTAAATGGTGTGATAACAGAATACACCTTATTGTTCGGGACCAAACACGACATCACTTTTGATTATTGGGTTGCTGATTTGGTGGGGACTATAGCTTGTTTTGGTGACTATTATGTGGATTTTGAAACAATCCGATTGGATTTGGAAAGGGGTGTTGGTTATGATATATTCTTCGAATGGTACGACCAATCCCTTTCTAGTGGTTTAATAGGTGAACCGATTATAAACTACTATACATACTTAAACAACTTCACATGAGTGTAATTAGATATTAGTGTATATTTATAAGTATGAAATTAACGGAAATACATGATAGATTAAGGGTTGAGGAGTTTTGGAGACAACTTGAGGTCAGTTATATGTCAGGTGAGGTTAGTATGCCACCTAAACTTCAGAGTTTATTAAATGATGCTGACGAATTAATATTTAAGAAATTTGGTATAAGTTCGAGTGATAAAGTGTATTTCATAGCTGGTTCAGCTAGACTACATTTGGACCCGAAACTAAAAAGAACCTTTGAACTTAAGGGTGATATCGGTGATTTAGATGTGGTGATTCCTGATAAGGGTATATGGGAGAGAGCCTTAGAAAAAGGTACGTTACCTAAAGAGGAAGTAGCTCACGATAAGACTATGGGTTACGCTTATAGACCACAAGCAAACAAAGTTATCGAGGTATTTAGTGTTTGGAACCCAGCTTTTGGTGGTGAGGAATACGCTGATACACAAGTTAGAACGAGTAAGGAAATTGTGGGTGATGCTGTAGAAAAAGGTGGTTACAATTTCATGAGCATCGGTGATGTCATTGACTATAAATTAAAGATGAATCGTGAAAAGGAGAAAGCTGTTGTTGACCTTATTGGTCGATTTAGGGAGGCACCTGACACCGAGGAGAATATGGACCACTTTTTTAGAAAGTTGGTTGGTATTATTGGGGAAAAAGAGACACAAACCTTAAGAAATACACTAAAATAGGTAACTATATCGAATATTCTCCGTATACTTATACATATGAAATTACTAATAGGGGATATAATACAATATGAATACGACGATTGGTCGTATATTGTTCGTGATGTAGACACCACTCGTAAGAATGGGGAAATTCATTATGAATGTATATCACCTGAGGGTGGTGATAATACTATGGTATGGACACACACAGTTAAAGGTGTGTTGGATTACATCACAAAGGGTAAGATATCAGTAATTAAACGATTAATTAAACCAATCAACACATTCCCGAAACTTAAATTCTAGACTCACGTTCGACCTTATGTAGTAATATATGGTCATCATCCGACTCGACACCTAAATAAATATAATGTTCACGGAACTGATTAATGAACGTAGCTATCAGGGTTTGACTAATAGGTCGTATACTCACCCTGGTCCTAAGGACCTTTATAACCAAGAAAGTTTCACCACTCAGGTCGATAGTTTTCCCATCATCCACCACCTTACCATCGTCGATAAGTATCCTATCACCAAGGTTGAAATAATCACGGAAACCACCAGGTAACCCCTTTATTTCACCAACCGAAGTACCATGTGGGATGTCATCCATCCACCCAAAATCATCAATCTCTTCCTTTATAACTTTTCTGATATCCATAGTAATAAATATGGGACATACCGTTGTTATTTCCTTAATAAATGGTTATTCTTATTTTATAATTAAATTTAAAAAATATGGACTTAACTAAAGCAGTATTTTGGTGTGTGGATACACAGGCAGATTTCATGAATGAAGATGGGAAATTACCCGTTCCAAACGCAGAATCAATCAAACCAAACCTAAAAACATTAACGGACTTCGCACGTACTAATAATATCAAGGTCATCAGTACGATGGATTGGCATTTTGAGGACTCTAAGGAGTTATCAAAGGAACCTGATTTCGTAGAAACATTTCCACCACATTGTATGGCTAACACCGAAGGGGCTAGATTCATTGATGAGACGAGCCCTGACCGAGGGACAACAATGGTGGTCGATTGGTCATCACAAAAGGGGATGAACTTTCATGATATTCACAGATTCAGAAACATTATCATTAGAAAAGATGCATTCGATGTATTCGAAGGTAATCAACTTACGGAGGCTATTGTAAACAATTTGGGTATACCATTCTTGGACCGACCAATATTCATCGTATACGGTGTTTCAACAAATATTTGTGTAAAATCAGCTGTTGAGGGTATCACGAAGAGGGGTTATATGGTTAAGGTGGTGACTGACGCAATCAAAGAACTACCGAACATACCAAACCCAATAGAAGAATGGTCTAAAAATGAAACTATCGAATTAGTAACAACAGAACAAGTGGTTAAACTACAGACAGTTTAACTGTGAGAAAAATAAAAAACATAAGACACACAAAATCACATTTAGTTAAGGGTCGTATTAGTTTAATCAACAGGGTTATACGAGAATGTGTAACGGAAAGTTTTAACAGTGAAAAACCCACTGATTATGAAATACTTAAAGATGGTATGACAACCATATTTAGATTTACAACTGATGGTGGGAACTCATACGATTTAGAATTTATACCAACCTTCCTAAGTCGTGATTATGAAATAGAACAAGGTGGTGTTTTAGGTGATTACAACAAACAACGTGGTGACCTTTTCATCGGTATCGATGTGGCGTTTGTACCATCTGAAATTAATATATCCGATAGGGATGACCACGAATTATACACAAAAGAAACTAATAGGGGTGAACAGTTTGAATTAATGAGTAGAATTGCTTATCTTGTGGGTATCTACATTAGTGAAAGTGAAATTAACATTTATGTTATTGGTAAGGACACTAAGACGATGAAATTAAAAATATATGAAAACCTATTTAATAACATCTTTTCAGATGAATTCACTAAATTAGATGGACAAAATGAACACTATGATGGTGGTTCGTATTACTTTATAAAAAAATAAGATATATGGAATTCGAGAAAAACGTAAATGCAACAGTTGGTGACAGCACAACACCTTGCCAAGTAAATGAAGAGAACAGTCAGGTGGTGGCTGATTACATCACACAATGGTTAAAGGATTACATCAATAAGTCAGGTACGAAGGGTTATGTCTTGGGTGTGTCAGGTGGGATTGATTCGGCTGTAGTTTCGACACTATGTGCAAGAACGGGGTTCCCACTAACAGTGGTGGAGATGCCAATACATCAGGACAACGACCAAGTATTGAGAGCTAAGGAACACATCCAAACACTGAAAGATAACTACGACAATGTAACATCTATCGAGATTGACTTAACAGATACATATGATGGTATGGTTAATGTATTAAGAACTGATGGTGTTACTGATGAAGAATTTAACTTCACAATGGCTAACACTAGAGCTAGATTAAGGATGACAACCCTGTACGCTATCGCTGGACAAAAAGGTCTATTGGTTTGTGGTACGGGTAATAGAGTGGAAGATTTTGGGGTTTTCTTCATGACCAAATTTGGTGATTCAGCTGTTGATGTGTCACCGATAGCTGACCTTATGAAATCTGAAGTGTATGTGGTTGCTAAAGCTATCGGAGTTAGTTCAGACATTATTAACACAACACCAACAGATGGACTTCACGGAGATGGTAGAACAGATGAGGAACAATTAAAATGTACATACCCTGAGTTAGAGTGGGCTATGGAGTACCATGATGATTATTTGGAATATGGTGAAAATGGTGATACACACTTTAATGATAAAGAAGTATTCATGTTAAATGAAAGAGAACAAGAGGTTTTGTCCAATTATTTATACCACCATGAGAAGGGTAAACATAAATCATTACCAATTCCCGTATGTGGAATACCTGGTAATTTATTCAATTAAAATTAGGTACTCTAAACAAAAGTTAGTATATTTGTAAAAAAAATAATTATGGAAAATAGGGTGAGATTTATTATTAGTGGGATAGTGGTATTAGTGATTGGTGTAATCATAACACTTAGTGGGTTAAAATTTGTTGACAACCACGAGGTTGGTTACAAGTTCAATAAGTTAAGTGGTGAACTGACGGTGTTAGATAGTAAGGGTTATTTTCTAGTGAACCCATTTACTGTGAGTGTCAAGACGATTGATTTAAGACCGACACAAATTTGTATTAGTACAAACACAAGGGTATTGAATTGTAAGTTGGTTAGGTTTAACCCTGAGGGGTTAGTTACCTTTGTAACATGGCATGGTAGAAAGGACTATAATATATCAGTTAATCGAGACATTAATACATCCTTTGAGGATTTGTTAATGACCTACGCTTACGACACAGAAACGTCTTACTCATTCATCACAATAGATAAGTAATATGAAATCTAATATTAAAATATCGTTAATTTCATTCATTAGTTTACTAATGTTCTATCTAATGTTTATATCGTACACTGATATACACCACAACACCATTAGACATAACCACTTCAGTGGTGAGGTGGTGTTGGATAGTGTACCTGGTATTAAAATCTCGTACCCTTGGGTTCAAGTGGTACGAGTGGATAATAGACCATTTCTAATTTGCGTAACATCGAGTAGTAATAATATAACCTGTGGACTATATTCATTCAACTTCGAGTATTATAGGGATTTCATAGTTAAAGAGGGTATTGAATATTATTGGTGGTCAAATAGATTTTCATATAATAGTGGACATAGAAAGGAATACCGTGGACTGGTTGATATATTAAAAGGGTACACCTTGGATGGTACAACTGATTATAAATTCATTATTGAGTATAAAAATATTTAAACTATGGGTAAAATAAAAAAGTTCGGATTTGACATCCACGGAGTGTTAGACGACCTACCTGAAACATTCAAAGCACTTAACAATGCTTTGTTTGATGCTGGTCACGAGATACATATAATCTCAGGTTCACACATCACACCCGAAATTGAGGGGATGTTAAAAGACTTGGGTATTAAATACACCCACACATTTGGTATCGCTGATTACCACAAAGATATGGGAACTAAAATGTGGTACGACGACAACGGAACACCTTGGTTAGATAAAGTGGCTTGGAATAGAACCAAAGGTGATTACTGTAGAGAACACGGTATTCATTTACACTTTGACGATACATCGGTGTACAACGAAACCTTCACAACACCATTCGCTAGAGTGTGGACCAAAAACAACCGAAACGGTAAAGGGACAAAACCAAAAGGTTCAGCAATTCAATAAGGTATGAGAAAATTTACGTGTTAATAGACTTTAATACCATCTCGATTTCCATTAGTTTTATTACATGGAGAAAGAAGAAATATTAGACGTTTTACAA
>Ga0307992_1002095_pt1 | contig 11475 bp, 5 predicted proteins | sample EllFjometagen133_FD_203162 | JGI IMG/M metagenome (GOLD analysis project Ga0307992, IMG submission 203162) | Marine microbial communities from Ellis Fjord, Antarctic Ocean - #133 | ecosystem: Environmental > Aquatic > Marine > Unclassified | place: Southern Ocean | collected 2014-10-08
TGAAATTAACCTCACAGGCTCCGTACATCAATACCTAATCAAAACTGGATGCATCATCAGATTCCTTATGGCGAAATAACGGGAGAAAAGCTGGCAGAAATGAAGGCTTTAAGGTCTGGTCCACACACAACCCATGGAGCAATGGTGAAACCGAGTGGGGCGAGGCTATTAAGTTATCTAATATCGAGTAATTAGAAAACTACCTGACTTCAGTTGTACTTATAAAGGCAACAAAAAAGGCCAGCACCCTTCGAGAACCTCAGGGATCAGCTGACCTTTTTATGTGGGCCCACAGGGACTCGAACCCCGAACCCCGCCCTGGCGGGGGAACCCGACGGATTATGAGTCCGTGGCCACTATTTGTTTTTATTGGACTTACGAAAGGGGTGTGCCTGGAAAGTGCCCAGTGTAAAAAAAGCCCCTGATTTTGAGGTCAGAGGCTTTTTGTTAATATCTATCGCTACATTTTTACTTCAGATAGATCATCTTTTTTACCTCACGGAATGATCCAGTATCCAACACATAGAGGTAGGTACCACTGCTCAAACCTACTGGTTGGAAGTGGACACTATACCGACCCGCTTCATAATATCCATGGGCTATCTCTTCCACCTCAGCACCCCGAATATCATAGATCTTCAAGCTTATATCGCCTGCTTTATCCAGAACAAAGTCAATGGTTGTACTTGGATTAAAGGGGTTGGGATAGTTGCCACTTAAGTCTGAGGCGAGGGGCAGCTCGGCTCTCATCTCAGGCTCAACCCAGGCAACACCCTTGGCAAGTCCTGCATCTGTTCCTCCGAAATAACTATCCAGAGCAAGATCACTCTCTTTGTAGATCTTGATTTCCACAGCTAAGATAGAACCAGTAAAGGAAACTTCTTTTTTAAGCTCCACTTTTCCGTGGTTGGAATATATCGTTCCGTAGAACACCACACCCTCTTCGAGCTTGGCTGAATGATGGGGATGCCCATGATCATCGTTTTCATTATCATCATCGACATAGAAAATGATATCTGAAGCATCTATATATGAATCTCCTGCTGGTCCAACATATACATCTTTCTTAAACTTCAATTCCTTTTCAACCCGGACTTCTGAAGTTAATTCGAAGCGGATATGACTCTCTTTTTTCGCTTCAAGCTTTGCGATATTGTAAACACCACCAGTAAAAGTCAAGGTTCCACGATCTTCAACTTTGATGTGATGATAATCTCCCGGTTCCAAGACCAGATCCTGGTTTTTTCGAACGGTAATGTCATCGTCACCAGCTGGAGCGGACTTGAAGGGAGGCATGGTAGTGAAGAGTGGTGTGTCAGCCGCATCGTAGATATCACCTGTGATATCACCTTTATTGTCCAACTCATTGGCATACACATCACTTTCAATAAGGGCATCCTTTTTAATTTTGATACCATCAGCCATGACTTTGTAGCCTGGAGCGATATAAGTGTCTTTATCGATTTTTAGCTCATCATGCTCGTGATGATCATTATCCTCTTGTTCATGCTCGTGGATATCATTGATCAGAACATTTCCACTGAAGATTTCGATATCCTTTTTTAACTCGATTTTAGACTCAGCAAAAAGCAAGGCGCCTGCCAGGTCTGATGTCACATTAACCAGCACGATAAAGCTCTGTGAGGCAGATGCACTCCAGTCATCTGTGGCTGTGATCTCAACCGTGGTTTCACCAAGGTCAAGGGCATCCAGGGTCAGGAGTGAGCCACTCAAGCTGGCCGTGGCCGCTGCACCATTTGAATTGCTATGACCAAAGGTCAGGACATCGTTTATGTCAATATCAGCAAAGACAGTAACCAAATCGATCTCAGCAGTCAACAGATCATCACCAAATGAGAGTTCAATTCCTTCAACAGCATCCACAACTTCAGGTGCAGTATTGAAAACTTCGATCACACGATTGGCTGAGCTGGCATTCCCACCTTCATCTGTGGCGGTATAGGTCAAGGTGTAGGATCCAGGAGTATTCACATCAACATCGCCCGTGATCTCAACCGTCACCTCTGAGCCACAGAGATCAACTGCTTCATAACCCGCTTCCAGATATTCTAGATAGAGACCCAGACTCATGGGATTGTCCCCCAGCAGAGTCAGGGTGGGAGGAACTGTGTCAGCTACGATGCTTACCAAAACCTCATCACTTGAACTATCAAAGTCATCACTTACGGTAAGGGTGTAAGTGTATTCACCGGGGACAATGCTGACATCGAAAGTGGCTAGGGTGCTGACCTCTGCTTCCCCGAGCGTCCAGAGATAGCTCAAAGCATCACCGTCAGCGTCTGAGGACAGTGATCCATCAAGCTCCACAATTGCACTTTCCACAACGCAATCGATCGACTGATCATCACCTGCCATGGCCACTGGAACAGCATTGATAACAGTGACAATGCGCTCAGCGGTACTCACATTTCCACCAGCATCTGTGGCAGTGTAAGTCAATGTATATGGTCCGGGCGTCTCGACATCAACGCTGCCGGATATCTCAACCGTGACTTCTGAGCCACAGGCATCCACGGTCTCAAAGCCCGCATCTTCATAGGGGATATGAATGTTCAGACTCATTGGATTGTCCCCCAGCAGGGTCAGGGTGGGTGGTTCTGAGTCCGCAAGAATGGTCACGTCGACATTATCCGTGCGGGAACAGGTCCCATCATGGACGGTCAGGGTATAAGTATAGTTCCTTGCTTCCATGGCTGAAGTAAACAGCATTTCAGTACTTAATACCGTTCCTGCCAGACTCCAGCTGTAGGTCAGTGCATTTCCATCTGGATCTGATGATCCTGAACCATCAAGCGTCACATTCACAGCCGAAATAACACAATCAAAATCCTGATCAAAACCTGCTGATGCAACAGGAGCAGTATTTGGATTAAGATCATCGCAGACCTGATCCAGTTCTTCCTGGGTCATCGTCCGGTCATAGATAAAAACTTCATCAACCAGACCATGCACTCCATGTCCCCCAAACCCAAGTCCCCCAAGCGTGGTTGTTGGGTTGCCGGCATCATTGCTGGTATTCACAGTTTGGACAAGGCTCTGTCCATCAAGATCGTTAAGATAAATGGTGGCTGTATTGGATGCTTGATCGTAGGATACGGCGATAAAACTCCATTGATCAATATCATGTCGTAACTGTGGAAGCGCTGAACCATAGGTATGTCCAACACCGGCTGCCAGTCCATACCCATAGCGATAATCATGGAGAATCAGAGAACGATCGTATCCTCCATTGTCATGCCCAATGACCCAACCACGCGTGTTGACCACAGTTTTCAGCTTGATGAACATCCCCATGGTCATCTGCGGCAATAAGGACTGATTGATATTAACAGGCAGGTTTACATTAGAACTCTGGGCGGCATCAAATGAAAAAGCTTCGCCCTTCAGACCGCCTTCAAATGCGGTGGTTGACCCGGGGCTACCATCTGCATTTCCAGTGATGTCTTCCGCGTTACCATCGCCGGGCCAGTAGCCCACCAAACCATTGATCGGCAACTCAACTTCGGCAACAGCGATCAGAATATCATCAGTAACAGTTGCTCCAATACCATCATCAATGGACAATGTAATTAGATGCTCCCCTGCGGGGAGTTGAATCAGGGGAGAAATGTCAGAGATGGAGCCAAAAAATCCAGCCCAGGTATAAGTAAGATCATTGCCATCGGGATTTCCAGATCCAGAGGCATCCAGGGTGATATTGGCCATGCCACCTGGGGCTACCAACTCAGTAAGGTCTGATCCAGCATCAGCAATAGGCGGATTATACAAGACCAGCGTAGCATTATTGAGATGCATGTCCACCTGATAGGTCCGACCGGAACTGTCACCAAACCAGATGCGCGTACTGGTCGTTTGGGCGGTGAATGTGTAAGAGGCATGTCGCCATTCCCATGACGCCGGCCCTGCAGTCAAGGTTTGATCCAATAAAACCGGGGTCGGTCCCACATGGACACGAACACGCATGCTTCCTGGTGCGGTGTTGCCATGGGCTGCATAATCAAATTCTAAGCGATATTGCTGCCCGATGACTGTTGAAACATATTGATTGATGGAGCCATTGGCTGATCGATCATGCTCGTTGTAGTGCACGACACTGCCATGGATCCAGACATTGCCACTTCTGCTCCAACCTGCGCCGCTTCCCTCAAAGCCACCATTGGTGAGAAGGCTATTAACGGTAACCATACGCTGAGCGGTACCGATGTTGCCACTCTCATCTGTGGAGGAGTAGGTTAAAATGTAGGTGCCTGGAGACTCTGTATTCACTGTACCCGTCACTTCAACAGTCACTCCAGCGTCACAATTGTCAGATACATTATATCCCGCTTCCACATAATCTGTCCTGAAGAATAAATGGTTTGGGTTGTCGCCCAGAAGTGTGATCTCAGGTGCTTCGTTGTCAGCATTCACAGTCACAGTCATGTCATCTGTTGCTGAAATTCCATAACTATCCGTTGCTGTCAGCGTGATTGGGTGTGTTCCAACCCCCAAATTTATAGTTGGGTTGATCCCAGTGACTGTGCCAAATGATCCAGTCCAGGAATAAGTCATTGGATCTCCATCCGGATCCGTTGATCCAGAAGCGTCCAGAGGCACATCCGTATTGCCAATCACACAATTAAAAACCGGGTCTGCTCCTGCATTTGCAACAGGGGCGTAGTTACCATATTCCTGCATGATCTCTTCAGGAGTCCACACATTTGAATAGAATTTTATCTCATCCAGTAAACCCCTGAAACCTTCATAATAGGGTCCGGGTGAATACCTTCTTCCCATCAGAATATTGCCGCTGACCTGGAAATACCTATTTGCTACTGTAGTAACAAGATTTCCGTTTACGTAGCACTGTATACTACTATTGGTATGTGTTATTGCGACATGGTTCCATTCAGACAGGTTTGTCGTGCCGAGGTAAACCCATGCACCGTTTGGAATACGAGAGTAGAGATAGATATGATTGCCACGAATTGCTATCTCATAACCATCACCCTGGGTGCTAAAAAGTCGCTTGTAACTGCCGTCTCCGCCGTTCTGATCATTGCTGTTAATCCAAAATGAGAGAGTGAATGTTGACAAGGAGGGCATATTTCTATAAAGTCTAGAAGCGGATCCTCCAGTTACTCCGTTAAAGCCAAAACACTCGCCATCGACACCGGGTTCGTACGATATATACGCTGGCGATGCGTGGTAGTTATTACCAGAAATATCATTCGCATTTCCGTTACCCGGCCAGTGCAGTATCTCACTGGCATAGATCGATGGTACCAAAAACAATAGAACCACACCTAATAAAAAATTTCTAATTAATCCTCGCTCCTGTTTCCTCATCATGAACTCCTCTTTAGATTTGTTGCATCTTCTTCGGATTGCTTCTTTTTTAAGTATGCTTTTAAAATTTTTAACTCCGCCCTAGTCTTCTCAAGTTGGAGAGACTCCAATTGCTCACTGGCAGGACGCTCTTCCTCAGAAGTACAAGAATTGGGTTTCTCACTATGCCCATTTAAGGGTGGCTTATGATCCGATTGTATTTGAAACATGATGTTGGAAACTTATCCAGAGAGGGTCGCTTAGATGCCTTATGAAAACCTATACCGACCTTAAATAAACCACTATTGGGAGATCAATAGTCAGGGGGCGTTTTCTGGATGGAGAGTGGGGATTACTCCCGATCAGGTCTTACAATGGAAGTGTGAGGTTTGGAGGATTAAAGACCTGTGTCAAATATTATTAATGAACTTCAATAAATTTTCACCGGGAGGAACATTCAATGTCTTGCGCAGATTCGAACGATAAACCTCGATGGTCTTTACCGTTAAATTCGTCAGGTTTGCAATTTCCTTGGTGGTCAAATTGAGCTTTAGAAAGGCACATATTTTCATTTCGCGGGACAGCAGACCTGGGTGTTTCTGCTTCAACCTGGTGAAGAACTCCTTATGCACTTCCTGAAACCATAGCTCAAATTCATCCCATTCGTTTTCTGAACTTACCTGCTTATTTAGCTTTTTCAATATCGAGCGGATGGGAGCGCGGTCTTCCTGTTGGCATCTCTGAAATAATTCTTGAACATCTCGAACAATGGCGATCAATACTTCTTTATCCTTAGCCATTCGCATGGCTTTGGATGTCAGTTCTTTATTTCTTTTTTGCAAACTTCGTTTTAAAGTGAACTCCAGTTCTTTTCTTTCCGTGATATCTAACCAGTACTTGATGACCTGGATGACCTTCCCATGATCGTCCATGACCGGATAGGCATTGATCTGGTAATTCCGGGGATTCCCTGAATCGTCCATGCGTTCTATCTCAGTCATCACCGGCCGATTTGTGTTCTGAACCTCCCCCAGGATCTTTCTATATTCCAAATCATCCTGAGGTTCATCTTTGTCAGAGTCAGTGCGTAATTCTATAGAGAGATTCAAGCCTTTAATAGTCCTGGCCGCTGTATTGGCCAGGCTGATCTCATCAGTGGCTATGTCAATGACATAAAAGGGTTGTGAAAGGGATTCAATGACAGTATGCAAGAATTGAAATTGTTGTTTTAGCTGTTCCTTATGGCTCATGATCTCAGCCGTTCGTAATTTCACCAACTGTTCCAATTCTCGGGTGCGTTTTCGCATCTGTCGGACCCGCAAATGGAAAATTTCCCTGGCGATGATGAGAACGATGATCAAGTAAGTGACGTAGGCCCACCAGGTCTTCCAGAGCGGCGGAGCGATACTGATTTTAATGGATGTCCCTGAAGTGTTCCAGACGCCATCATGATTCGACCCTTTTACTCTAAAGATATATTTTCCTGGTTGAAGCTGGGTGTAATTGGCAAATCGTCTGCTTGCATCAGTCGCTATCCACTCCTTATCTACGCCTTCCATCATATAGGCATATTTATTTTTCTGTGGCACTATGAAGCTCAATGCACTGAATTCGAAGGCAATAAACGCATCCTTATATGACAGCGAGAGTTCGGACGTTTCCGAGATGTGGGTTTTCAATAATGTTCGGCCATCCTCCAATTCCCCAATTGATAATTGAAAAATCGGTAATTACGATTGAGGGGATATAGCTATCCTCATGAATTCTATCTGGGAAGAATGCGTTGAATCCGTTAATCCCACCGAAAAACATCTCGCCTTTAACACTTTGAAAGTATGATCCCGTATTAAACTCGTTGCTTTGTAGTCCATCATTTACATCATAATTCTTAAACATTTTGGTGTTTGGGTTAAACCGGGAGACTCCATGATTTGTGCTCAACCACAGATCACCGCTTTCATCCTCCAGAATCCCATAGATTACATCGTTGGGGAGACCATCTTTTTCGGTAAAGCTGGTGAATGATTCGGTTTTTGGGTCAAACCGATTCAAACCACCACCATTGGTTCCAATCCAGAGCACCCCCGATCGATCCTCATAGATTGATTTGATCCTGTTGATGCTCACGCTGTTCGGCTCGTCAACGTGATGCAGGAAGCGAGTAAACTTTCCTGACTCCGGATCAAATCGATTCAGGCCGTGCTTGACGGTGCCAACCCAGATTTTTTTTCTACTATCCTGATAAACGCAACTGGTCTTCTCGTTGCTAAGATTGTGATCATTATCTGGCTCGTAGTTAAAAGTGTGAAGCTCATCAGTCATTGTGTTAATTCTAACCAGACCATTAAATGTGGCCACCCACAAAACGCGATCCTCATCCATCACTACATCCTGGACATCAGTATCAGTCGACAGGTAATGTTTTATACTGCCAGTGTTTTTCTCAAAACGGAACAGACCATCACCTTCAGACCCGAGCCAAAGGATGTTGTTATTATCGGGGTCGCCGAGGATACAGAAGATATGATCAGTGCTGAGTTGGTGCCTGGATCTATCAGCGCTTTTGTAGTGTGTAATCGATCCAGAACTTCGATCAATTCTGTTCAATCCACCGTAACCACCTACCCACAGGATCCCTTCTGTGTCTTCATAGATTCCCCTGATGCTGGGATAACTAAGACTGTTCAGATTGCCTGGAATATGATTATAGTGCAGGAAGAACTCGGCATTGGGTTTCATCCTGTTTATCCCGCCGCCGCCCGTACCAAACCATAGCAGACCCGCTCGATCTTCAAAGATTGATGTGATATTATCAGCGCTCAGGCTATTCTGATCACCGGAAATATTTCTAAACATTTCATGTTTGAAAACCTTTAGCTCTAAACGCTTCAAGCCATGGAAAGTGCCTATCCAAATATTACCATATCGATCCTGTTCCATTATCTGGACATCATCCATCTCATAATTTTGGGATTGTTCTTTATCAAACCGAACGAAGTTAGCTTCCTCTTGCATATGGTAAATGCCTTCCAGGGTCCCAAAAAGTAGCAATCCGTTGCCAGCTTGAAGAATTGAAAATACTTTAGAATTACCAATCGAGTGTTGATTCTTAGGATCATGATAATATGACTTCCAGGTGTTACTCTTCCCTAAGCGACTCAAGCCATTGAGGGTTCCAACCCAGACATCGCCTGTATGATCCCTATGAATTGCTGAGACGTAATTATTGCTCAATGAAGACGAGTTTCCCGGGTCATGGGTATAGTGAATAAAGGTTTTGGCGACAGTGTCAAATTTATCTAGGCCACTTCCATTCATCCCTATCCAAATAACATTATTCAAGGTATCGGGATCTTCATAAATGATCTTGATGCGATTGCTGCCCAGACTATTGGGGTCTTGTGGATCATGCTGGTAATGTGTGAATACTTGAGTTTTCGGATCGAAGCTATTTAGGCCACTGCTTTCTGTTCCGATCCAGAGCATTCCATCCCTGGTTTCGATGATCGATCGGATATAGTTGTCTGACAGAGAATTAGAGTTGGATGGGTCACATTTGTAGATCAGGATTTGATAGCCATCAAATCGGTTTAGGCCATCCTGGGTGCCAAACCACATAAACCCCCTGGAGTCCTGAAGAATTGAGGTGACATAGCTATTAGAAAGACCGTCATCAATACCGAAGCGATTAAAATCAACTGTCTGATTCTGAGCTAAAATACTGGAATGTGTAAAGCTTAGGAGGAGGGCATAAATCCCGTATTGCAGGACAGAAATTAGTAAAGTCTTTCTTCTACTCTTCATAAGAATCATTCTAAGCAGGCTACATACTCACCAAAATTGACTTTGATTGGCATTCATTATTGTCGAATATATTGACCCAGGCACCTATCGGAATAGGTCTTACGAGGTTCTGGTATTCAAAATCCAACAGAAAATGAACAAGAATATTAGCGACTATCGAATTGTCAGAAATATAAGCCTGGTTGATCTCATTAGCCTAGAAATTCTTGGTGTATTCTGTCTGAGCAATTCGAAGTGTTTAGCGTAATTTAATAATAGCGACTCAAGGTCGTTACCTGGAAAAAATAAGGAAGAAAATTGATTAACTCCTACTCACTTCTTGAATTGCCCGCAACAAGTCTGACTCCGGCAGGGCAAGCAGGGTTGACTGTTCATGGCGATTAACCGAACATTGAGCCTGCTTGCCAAGGCGTAGCTCAAACTCCACCAAAGGAGGCGAGGGGAGCGTAGACGGGTCGGCATGCAGGTTCAGTGGATCCAATACAAACACAAAACCCACCAAAAGGCAGGTTTGTGTTTGTGGGCCCACAGGGATTCGAACCCCGAACCGACGGATTATGAGTCCGTGGCCACTAGTTGTTTTTATTAGACTTACAAGAGGGGTGTGCCTGGAAAATGCCCACTTCTCAAGAACACCTGCTCTTTTAAGCTATACAAGGACGCCAGTTTGTGTCACTATTGTAAGTTAATCAGAGACCAAATATTGTTGAAACCACGAAACCATTTTAGACGCCGCTTTCTCTCCTGCGATGGTATTGTATTTTCCATCCCTCCCCCGCCAAAGATGACCTGTTCCCTTCAGGACTAAAAGTTCTGATATAACCCCCTTTTTCTCCATCTCGTTATACATCGCCATACTTGGTCCTGTAATAAAACCACTATCCTCATCTCCATAAATGATAAGAACCGGTGGATCATCTGATGTGATATGATTCTTAATGGATAGTGAGTCAAGGCTAGTAGAATCAACTTTTAACGCTTCAAGTGTTTGAAGTCCAGGAAATTGTTCTAGTTCAGCATTTATATCATAACCGGTAGGGAAGTAACCAACAATCGCATTCACTCTATCACTTAATTGATCGTTAGGGGCCGCTGCTTCCAGCTTGTCCACTCTTGATGACATCCCCAAGAATATCGACAGATAGCCCCCTGCACTTGCACCCCAGAGGCCAATTTTGTCTTGATCGATCCCAAATTGATCTGAATTAGACCTGATGAACCGAATAGCACTCCTGCAATCGGCCACTATTTCATTAAGATTGAACTTCTCAGCACTTCCGTGACGAATATTGAAAACGGTAAAACCCGCATCCAGTAGTGGAGAAAAACTGAGTTGAAGACCTAAGTCAAATGATTTCCCACCTTGCAATACCTGATAAAGCAACCAGCGTGAACTCGGGTCATTCACATTTTCGCGCACAAATATTGGTGAATAGAATCCCCCACTGTTAATAAATATAACAGCTGCACCATTACTATTCTTTGGTTGAAAATAATCAAATGTGAGTGCCATTCCTGCCTTATGCCCGTAAACCACATCCGTTTTGGCGTAGATGTCGTCCTCATTAACGCTACATGCAGCGACAATGAATACCAAGCACGAGGGGAAAATAGCACGGCGTATAAAATCAATTCTTGCCTTCATAATTTATATACTCTTCCTTTTGATTATCCTGTTAAAAGCCATTGGCATTTGAGCTTCAGCGAACACAATATATTCTTCTACTATTGTTTTTCGAGAAGTATTTGAATTGATAATTCTTCGCACAATTATTGCGTATTTTCCAAAATCTTCCTCGTTACACGCTGAATTTTGGGCACAATAATAAAAACTGCTCATTTACTGCATAATTGGATTTTTTCACACCGGAGGAGGAGTGTTCTTTTAAGCTATTAGTTAATAATTGTATGATTTCGAGTGTGATGATGACCCATCAAAGTTGTCGGTGACCTATCCCCGAACCCCAGATTAACTGATGTTAAGTTGAGGTGATGAAAACTACCTGATATCAATTGTACTTATAGAGGCAATAAAAAAGGCCAGTAAAGCTGACCTTTCTAAGTGGGCCCACAGGGACTCGAACCCCGAACCGACGGATTATGAGTCCGTGGCCACTAGTTGTTTTTATTAGACTTACAAGAGGGGTGTGACTGGAAAGTGACCAGTGTAAAAAAACCCTGATTTTTGAACAAAGATAGACTCAAACCGAGGACTCAGGGATTTTCAGTAGTATGCAGACCCTTATACAGCAAGGGTTAGCGGGTTTAGGTTGCTAAAAAGTTGCTGGTCTCATAAAAAGGATGGACATTACCCCTGCTTAATAGACGGCAAAATAGTGCCTG
>Ga0307992_1002096_pt1 | contig 11474 bp, 11 predicted proteins | sample EllFjometagen133_FD_203162 | JGI IMG/M metagenome (GOLD analysis project Ga0307992, IMG submission 203162) | Marine microbial communities from Ellis Fjord, Antarctic Ocean - #133 | ecosystem: Environmental > Aquatic > Marine > Unclassified | place: Southern Ocean | collected 2014-10-08
AGACCGGCGTTACAATTAAATCTAATATATTTAAGTCCATAGCTGTGCTTATTGGTGAAGAAAGCGCGTACAAGAATAAGTTTGCCAACGGTACATTGACGCATACATTTCTTGATGTAAACGATTATCACCGCTACCATTTTTCGATTGGCGGAACAATAAAGGAAGCTCGCATTATTCAGAGCGATGATGCGGCTGGTGGTATTACAACATGGGACGCCAAGACCAAGAGATATGTTCTTGATTCAAACACTCCCGGCTGGCAAAATATTGAGACACGTGGTTGTGTAATTATCGAAAATGAAAAGTATGGCCTGGTAGCGTTGTTACCCATCGGAATGTCTCAGGTATCCTCGGTCAATTTTGAAAATACCGTCAAAGTAGGCAATACCGTTAAAAAGGGAGATCTGCTTGGATATTTCTTGTTTGGCGGTTCAGATTTTGTATTGCTCTTTCAAAGTAAGGTTGACTTTAAATTAACTGTCCCCAAAGAAGGCAATAGAACCTATAAACACGTTTTGACGGGCGAAGAATACGGTAAACTTACGATAAAAAAATGATGCGATTAGTTTAATCCTGAGCGAATGGGGAGACAGGCAACAGATTGTTCTGGGTAAATGAGTAACACTTTATATGAGAGCCTAACAAAGTCAATCCAGCCGATCGCTACGCTCCGGCTGATTTTGTCGTTAGCTGGAAAAAACGAACTATGAGAGTATGGGATATTTGTGCAGGATATTTAAATAGACAAAGCCTATTGGGTGAGCATCGAGAGATTCACGGAGTGGTATCAATAATTGTGAACAAAAAAATAGGCTACTCTAAACATCCTGAAACAGTTCGTTGGGTAGGGTACGGTTGGGCATTAAGACAACGTCATCGTCAACTCTCAGAAGAAATGTCTTTGAGAGGTTTTTCAGACAATTCGCCTGTTGTCACTCGAAGTAATAAGGGTAATTGGCCGGAATTATATATTGACGAACCTTTTCGACAATTTCAAATACTCAAGGATAAATATCAAATAAAAGAACAGGGTCGTATTCCACTACCCAAAAATGCACAGCAGCTTTGGAGCCAGCATAAGTATTCTATTCTTGCGCGTAATAACAAATCGTATTTAGAAATTGGTAAGAATGTTTCTGTAATGAAACCCCACGATGACTTTTCTGAGCTTTCAAAAATACTCACAGAGATGCTACGAGTGGCTCCATCAGTAGGTGGCCTGAGAAATGCGCTGCAACACATGTGGGGGCATGTGTCTGATCCTCCATCATCAATAAAAGTTGAGTCGTGGTCCTTGAAAAGACTATTAAAAGAGATCCAAATTCGCGTAATGTCAAGCAAGGAGGAATATCTGATTTCTTCAACTGCATTAAGTGAGCTCAAAATTTGGATCCCTTAGATACTGGGATGAATTACAGCAAGATATTGTATAACACTTAAAATGCATAACGAGTGCATTCACCGGACGCTAATCGAGCCGGTGATGCCTGTGTTATTTGAAGACAATCACTTCTAAAGGAAATATACTATGAAGATTGTTGTGCTTAATGGAAGCCCAAAAGGCGAGTCGAGCATTACCCTGCAATATGTGAACTTTATCCAAAAGAAATTTCCTCAGCATGAGTTTAAGGTTTTTCATGTTGCCAAGAATATCAGAAGACTGGAGAAAGATAGCGATTTTTTTGGGGCAATGATTGACGAAATTAGCGAGTCAGATGGCGTCTTGTGGGTCTTTGGTCTATGGGTGCTTGTTGTATCTGCTCAATATATGCGATTTATTGAATTGATTTCAGAAAAATCAGCAAAAGATGCTTTCAAAAACAAATGTACCGCGTCCTTATCAACCTCTATTCACTATTTTGACCACATCGCTCATAACTATATTCGATCTGTTGCAGAAGATCTCGATATGAAATATACGGATGGGCTTTCTCTTGACCTTATTGATTTAAGGAAAGAAGAAGAAAGAAAAAATATAATTTATTTTGCTGAAGACTTTTTCAATTCGATGCAGCATAAATACGCTACCTCAAGATTGTTTGAGCCCCTGACGTATAGTAAGTTTGACTACCAGCCATCACCAGCAAAAAATACAGTCAATCCCAACGATAAAAAAATCATCGTCTTAAAGGACGGATCAAACGACAACTCAAATTTAGAGAAAATGGTCAATAAATTTGTCCAATCATTTAATTCTGAAAATAATGTGGAAGTGGTTCAGCTTGATGATATCGATATAAAAGGTGGATGCTTGGGGTGTATGCGGTGTGGTTACGATTACAATTGCCAGTATCAGGACGGATTTGCCGATTTTTATAATAATCAAGTCCGAACATCAGATATTATAATCTTCGCCGGATCTGTCAAAGGACGATTTTTGTCTTCAAAATGGAAAACGTTTTATGATCGTGCATTTTTCTGGAATCACACACCATCACTGGTTGGGAAGCAAATTGGGTACATCATTTCCGGCCCCTTGAGTCAAACACCTAATCTCATTCAGTATCTTGAAGCGTCTTCATTTGCCAGGCAAGATTCAAATCATGTTGATATTATAACTGACGAAAGTGGAGATTCGCTTGAAATAGATAACCTGCTACAGAATTTTGCAGAACGTTTGTTACGCTTTTCCGAACAAAATTATATCAAACCAAAGAATTTTCTTGGGGTCGGTGGTCATAAAATATTCCGTGATGATATTTGGGGCCGGCTTCGCATGATATGGCAGGCAGATCACAGGTATTTTAAAGAGCATGGGAAGTATGACTTTCCTCAGAAAGACTATGGTGTTCGAATTGCCACTGCTGTGATGATGTTGTTAACGAAGATTCCCAAGTTCAGAAAATTTTTTTACAATAAATTGAGAGATATGCCAATTAAAAGGATGCAAAGACTTATCAAAAAATATTAGCGATTGATAGTGAATCACATAACAAGGCTTTTGCAGCGAAGTGCAAAAAACATTAAAACGGACTTATGTGAAATCACTTGACACTTAAGGGAATATTAACTTATGAAAATAACAATTCTAAATCTTGCTCGTAGTACTACCAAAGAAGAATTAAAAGTTCTCTTTGGAGAATATGGCTCCGTAGAATCTTGTGATTTGGTGTTAGATAAATCTACCGGTGGATCCAAGGGTTTTGGTTTTGTTGAAATGCCGAAACCAGAAGAAGCAGAATTTGCAATAAAAAACTTGAATAATAGGAAAGTTGCCAATAACAAAATTCGTGTCAAAAAAGCTGAAGGCAAAAAGAGATGAGTTGGGGACGTAGCTCAAAGTTTCAAAGTATGGAAATAAATTAATACACATAATAAGGCGCTTCACCTGACCTTCATTGCTGCGCAATTTCGGCAGGTGACCTTTAATGTTAGCTCAAAGAAAGTAGATTCTATTGAAATTTGAGAATACAACCAAAGTGTCATCAACGCATGCATGCAACAGGTGTGGTTCATGTTGCAGGAATTTCGCTTTTATTCAGCTTTCCCAAGACGATATCAAGGCGATTGAAACCTTCACAGGACTACACTCGAAAGAATTTACAAACAGTATTGATAAAGCTGGCAAGAAGCGTTTTATGAAATTCCAAGCGAATGGAGATTGCATCTTTTTAAAAAATTTAGATGGAGCCTATTCATGCACCATATATGAAGCGAGATCGGTGACGTGTAGAAGCTATCCATCAACCGATATTCAGAAAGAATTTTGTCGTGTAAATAGAGACCGTTGATAGAAACGAAGAGCATGAGTTAACAAGCGGCTGTTGTCGGACTTGCTTCGCTCGCCGCAAAGCCTCATCGTTATGCATTTAACAACTCAACAATATAAGAGGAAGAAGTAAGTATGAAAAGGGCATTGATAATAGTATTTATGGTTTTTCTGAATGTGGCGTTTTTGTGTCTGCCAGTTTCTACGCAGGCGGGAAAAATGGAAAATTCGTCGACTCAGGACCTACTTATCAAGAGTGAGGTCGAAACAGCGGTCAGCATGCTTCAGGCAATCTTCACAAATCACCAACAGGGAGAAATGACCCTTGCGCAGGCAAAGAAGCTTGGTGCCAACCTTCTGCGGGAGCTCAGGTATGGTACCGAAGGATATTTCTGGGCCGATACTACGGAAGGCGTCAACGTGGTTTTGTATGGCCGAAAGGATGTGGAGGGAAGGAATCGGCTTGAAGACAAGGATCAACAAGGCAATTTCTACATAAAGGAATTTCTGGCAAAAGGTAAAGCTGGTGGCGGGTATGTTGAGTATTGGTTTCCGAAGGAGGGACAAACCAAAATTCAACCTAAGAGATCATATGTGCTCTTGTTCGAACCATTCGGATGGGTTGTCGGTAGTGGATACTACCGCTAAAAAGTCCAGGGAAACAAGACAGGGTTTATATCTTAAACACTAAGTATTGGATTGGACGAAATGGCCTAGCAATGCAAATGCAGCCGACGCTCGAAAACTCGCGCGGCTGATTTGCGGCGTTCGGCTAACGTTGGTAAAGGTTAACTCGCAAATTCATTCTACTTACAACGTGCAGCAGTTAATTTTTTGTGATAGAGCTTCGATAGTTAATGACTATTAGATAAACTGAACAATTTTATCAGGAGGTATCATGCGATCATTCGCATCTTTGTTGACAACTGTAATCATCTTTTTAAGTTTATTAGTGGCAGCAGGAGCAGAAGCTAAACCCCAATATCCTGAAATGATGTTCATCATTGATGCCTCTGGTTCCATGTGGAATAAAACCGAAACACAAACAAGAATTGGTGCTGCAAAACAAGTGATGAATGAGATCATTCCTTCTATTCCTGCAGAAGTACGGATCGGACTCACTGCTTACGGCCATAATCGCAAAGGAGACTGCAATGATATAGAAACTTTGATCCCATCCGGATCTAATGACCGAAATGGGTTACTGCAAAAAGTTATGGCGCTCAGCCCAAAGGGCATGACTCCCATGGCTGCAGCAATAGAGAATGTTGCCAATCAGTTGAAGAACAAAGAGACGGAAACGACCATCGTTCTGCTCAGTGATGGTGAAGAGACCTGTCATGACTCCCCTTGTGCGTCAGTGAAGAGTTTAAAAGATTCCGGCATTAAATTTGTTCTTCATGTTATCGGTTTTGGAGTTAACAGTAAGCAAAAAGAGCAACTCTCTTGTATGGCTAAGGCTGGAGGTGGAGAGTATTTTGGTGCTGCTAACTACTCTTCCCTTCTTGCTGCCTTTAAAACTGTTGAAAAAGAAGTAGTTAAAAAGGTCGCATTTGAAAAGGCAAAAACCACAATTAAGAAAAAGAGTACTGGCCTTGGTAAGCTTAGAATTGTTATTCCGGAACAGGGATTACGAAGTTTAAATGCAATCAAAATCATCAGAAAAAAAGACAATAAGGTTTTAAGAACGATAAAACACATTAAAAATGATGGCACCTTCCCCTTCCCCGCTGGCACCTATGAGTTGATCGCCGGTTTTGGTAATTCAAATTATCAGCCGGACTCTGAAGTATCGTATGGAATCTACGAAATAAATGGAGGCGAAATTACCGAGGTAAAACTTGGACTTTTTATAATCAACATATCCGAACCTTTGGAAAGGATTCCAGCACACCGATTAACCATCACAAAAACCGATGACTCCGATTTCAACCTTACCCTTATTGCCAAGAGTGGAAATGCCTATTATTTCTACAAACCAAAACCTCTTCTTGCTGGCAGTTATAATTTTGCTATTTATCCTGAGATGTCTCGGGACAATACGCCTAAAGTACCATTGTTCGTCTCGGATACTTGTACTCTCTCGGAATCCGGTGAATGAGTTGTAACTCTTGATACCGGTATCAAAGTGAAACAGGCACAGGATTCAAGTGTAATTGGTTGGCAGCTACAAACAATTGGTGGTGGAAAAACGATATTAAATGTTCAAAAGGAAGGAAACGGATGGGCCTTATGGCGACCCTACATTGTTAACCCCGGTTCGTATCAATTGAGTGTCATACTGGACGGAATGGATGAACCACTCCTTGTGTCAGATGAACTGAGCATCGCCAAAGGGGAACTTCTCGAATTTGATACGGGATTATAAATCCTACCGATCCGAAATCGAACCGTCCAAACAAGCGGCCTTCTCTCAACAACTTAATCGACAAATAATCGCCGAACGAATCGTTCAACCAGGTCCGCAAGCACGTGCGTTTTCTTGACCTAGATTCTACAGATTACAACACGCAAAGTTGATTGCCAAACTGGTAGGCGGGCTGGTTAACTCAGGCGTTATGTTTTTACTTATCACGTCAAGTATATAGAGTGAGTTTTATGTCAATTGAAAATTGGACTTTATTTGTTGCAGTATGTTTGGTTGCATCTATGACACCAGGCCCAGGAATTTTATCCGTCATAACACATAGCGTGTATCATGGAACAAAAAATTCAATCCCTATTATATTGGGAATTCTTTCTGGTCTATTTCTGCTTTCTATTATGGCTGTAATGGGTCTTGGTGTATTGCTTGAGTCCTCAAAAACCCTCTTTATCTGGTTACAGTATATTGGTGCTGCTTATCTTTGTCTTATTGGAATTAAAATGTTTAAATCGAAAACACCTTTTCCAACAGAATTATGTCCAGAGAAACAAAAGAAAAGTTCGATAAAGCTATATTTACAGGGGGTTGGTGTGTCATTGGTAAATCCAAAGGCCATAGCATTTTTCTCTGCTATGTTTCTTCCATTTATTAATCCTAATGGCCATATCTATTCACAATTCACTGTTCTCTTATCAATACTACTCGGGTGTTCAATTTTTTCTCTTTTCTTTTATTCTATCGGCGCACAGATTATTTCACCTACTATCAAAAACTATACTAAAGTTTTTAATAAAGTCACAGGAAGTTGTTTTATCGGTTTATCAGTAATGTTGGCCACTTCAAACAAAACATAACAAGGCTTTTGCTGCGGAGCGCAAAAAGCCGCGCCAGGTGAGCAATACGTTAGCGGTGCAAAATGAAGGATCTTTTTCATGGTTCTTTTTGAAAAATTCGTAAGGCAATGCAGAAAACCAACGGGCCGTTTTGGTAAATTTGTTGGCAGAGCTATGAATTTCGGCCATTCTCAAGTCAGGCGCTGGGGTCTTGGTCACATTTCTATTAAGCCAGATGCAATCATTCTTGATATTGGTTGCGGCGCCAGCAAAACTGTTCAAGAGTTAGCTAAGTCTGCGCCAAGAGGTAAAGTTTATGGTATTAATTATTCCGAAGATATGGTTCAATTATCAAAGAAGCTAAATGATTCTCTTATAAAACAGGATTTTGTAGAAATTAAATTATGGAGTGCAATGGCTCAATGATCAGAAGACAATGCATCGGTTTTGTGAAAATCGCAATTCTTTTCTCTTTGGCAGCTCTATTCACAATATCATTAAGTTGTGGTGGGACGGAATCCGGTGGCTTCATAACAGTCAATTACAACACTGAGGATCATCCGTCCAGCATAGACCATGTGCATTATTCAGGTTACGATCTCAATGGCAACCGGATATATGAATCTTCTGAATTCCCTATGTCAGGTTCACATCTACTTGAGGGTGTCCCCAGAAGTACTACGTCAATTGCCATTGAGTATCACACCAACACTCACGAAAAACTTCATAAAGATGTTCAGACAATTTCCTTTTCGGAAAGCGACCATATTATAGTATTCGCGCAATACCACGCTCCCGCATTTGATCCAAATCGCTTGGCCATTGTTGATAGTTTTAATGATAATTTACTCGTCAGAGGGAATTTCCCATTTGTGGAAAAGGATGCAGACAACCCGTGCCATCCCGACTTCCCCGAACAGGAGCATTGTTTTGCCTTGAAGGATTTCACTTCTAAAATGAAGGAAGTCATCAGCGGTTTTGACATTGATGAATATGAAATCATAGATTTTTCTCTGATTGATAATCAAGGCACTATAGATGAATTGACGGCTGAAGCGAACGCTATTGGACTTTATATTGAAGATATCAACTGTGGATCAAACAATTATTGGCCTCCTTATGACGGCTGTCCCTGGAATCCAAAAGAGATCTATCAATCAACCTCGAGTGGAAACATACCATGGGAATTGGTATGGTGGCCGGTGTATGCGTGCGGTAATCCTATTCCTTGCGATTCGAATAACACAGATATTGGACTGGGGCTCGACAAATTTGATTTTTCGGAAGTTTCTAAGTTTCTCAATGAGTTACTCAAGGGTTCTCCTGACTCCGGGAAGAAGAGGCTCATCTATTTTCATTGTGTGCAAGGCACAGACAGAACAGGTGCTCTTCATATAGCGTATCTTATTGATAATAACCCGCAAATGCAGTTTACAGAGGCCCTCGAAAGGGCAACCAACGGGAAAAGACAAGGATCAGACGACCCACAATTAGACTTACCTCTTGTCCCCATGTGCACGTATGTGGGGTTGGCATATAGATATTGTCAACAAGAATACTACGAACGGGTAGACATAGACAATGATTGGTTTGACACAACAAGTACGTGTAGGTAAAAGGGAACAATTTGCGAAGGGGAATGGAGCTTAATCCGTCAAGCATTGCAACGGGGACAGTTGACCGGCGGTTCCAGATGTGTAGATGAGATCGAAAAGATTATTGCACGGCGGGTGGAATTTCGGGGACAAGGGAGACTGGGGAAAATGAACGATAAATGCACAATCGACATCCAGCCAACGGAATCTTTAGCAGATCAACCTTTGACGACTTTGAAGATAAAATGCCTCACACCTAATCGCGAAGTAACCATACGTGCGAGAACACGGGACGAAGCAGGAACATCCTGGATGTCTTGGGGGACCTTTAAAACCGATGGGTCAGGCTCCATTGATGTCTCAAAGCAGCCCCCCCTCACTGGCACCTTTTCTATGCCGGATCCTTCTGCAATCTTATGGTCAATGCGTCCTAACGGGGACATGACAATCCCCGTTCCCATGTTTAAAAAAAATACCGTTACGCCATTATCCATTGAAGTTTCTGTCGAAATAGATGAAGAGACTTTTGCCCAAACGTCCATTGAGCGAATATTCAATCCGCAGGAAACCGAAGTGATCCGTATGCCGGTCGACCAGAAAGGGGTAACAGGAACCCTATTCTACCCGGCAAGTCCAGGTCCACATCCCGCAGTGATTTGTCTGAGTGGATCTGGCGGAGGCTTTAATGAACCGCGTGCTTCCCTTCTGGCGGCACATGGTTATGCCGCTTTTGCATTGGCATACTTCGGTGCCGGATCACTTCCGAAAGAATTGCACGAGATCCCGGTGGAGTTCTTCGAAAAAGCCCTTTCATGGTTGGAAAAGATCGACTCTATTGATTGTGACCGCATCGCTGTATACGGATACTCAAAAGGCGGCGAGCTGGCGCTTCTTCTCAGCTCCCTTTATCCGCATATCAAGGCAGTTGCGGCATTCTCCGGCAGTTCATTCGTCTGGCAGGGATTACGCTTTGGCCGACCCAGCAGTTCCTGGACTCAAGGAGGAAATATATTGCCATATCTGCGGATGAAAGTGCGATTTCATACCATCTTAAGGCTATTCTGCGGCAAAACCGTCGCGTTCCGAGATAGCTATGAGAGAGGACTCAAGGCTTCACAGAATGTTGACCACGCTACAATCCGTGTAGAAAAAATCGGCGGACCGATCTTCCTGGTCGCTGGAACGGACGATCAAGTTTGGCCTGCTGCTTATTTTGCAGACACGATCGTTGAACGACTAAAACAACATGAGCATCGATATCCATCTAAATACCTTAGAGAAGAAGGCGCAGGACACCTTGTTTGCATGCCTTATTTGCCCAGTGCGCAAGTCTTCGGGAATCTGATTTTTACTTCCTCTAATATTGAGCTGGGTTCAATTGCAATGATCAAAGCATGGGCTGCCATGCTCGAGTTCTTTGCAGAAACTTTAAAATAATCTAACCCGTCACTCAAGCTGCTTACTTCTGCGTTAGGTAGGGTGCAATGGAGAGACTATGAGCGTAGAAAAAATAATGAGCGAAACCATTGTCACTGTCGAAATGGACGATTCGCTAAGGATGGTTAAAGAAATATTCGATAGCACTCGCTTCCATCATTTACTCGTAGTCGAATCAGGGAAATTGTTTGGTGTGATCTCGGATAGAGACCTCCTAAAAGCCTTAAGCCCACATATTGGAACTGCGAGCGAAACAGCCAGGGACGCAGCAAGCCTAAATAAAAGAGTGCATCAAATAATGACAAGGAAACCTGTTGTGTTAGGACAAAACGCAGGAATCTTTGACGCAATAGAAATTTTCAACAATCAAAATATTTCTTGTATACCTGTTGTCGATGACGGGTGTAAACCAGTGGGGATAATAAGTTGGCGAGACATACTAAAAGCACTTGAGTCAAACCGAGGTAATCACCCTAACAAAGCAAATCAACAAGGACGCTCGTAAACTCGAGCCTGTTATTTGCGGCGTTAGGTGCATAAAACTAACAATACAAGGAAGTGATATTATGAAAATTAGAGCATTTGTATTTGATGACAACAAACAAGTTAGAGAAATAATTTCTGAACTCCTAAAAAGTAAAGGCTACGAAGTTTATAGTTTTTCTGAACCCGGGATTTGTCCCATTTTGCTAAATCAAAATTGTCCATGTCCTCTTGAACATGTATGTACAGATTTTATTATCACTGATCTCAATATGCCTAATATGACGGGGCTTGAGCTTATAAAAAATCAAAAAGATTATGGTTGCAAAACAGAACATATTGCTATTTTATCTGGCGCATGGTCAGAGTCAGAATTAAAGGTTGCAAAGGATCTTAACTGCAAAACATTTAACAAACCAATGCAAGTTCAAGAACTTTATAGTTGGCTAGATGAGTGCGAAAAGAAAATGAATCCAGATAGAATTTTGTCTGATTGGTTTAAAGATCAAAAAGAAATAAAATCTTTTACCTAACAAATAAATTCAGCGGACGCAAAAAACCGCGTCGCTGATTTAAACGTTAGCTTATGTAATTGATGAGAGTATATCATGGGACTATTTGAAAAATTCGTAATGCAATGCAGGAAACCTTCGGGTCGTTTTGGTAGATTTGTCGGAAGATCAATGAATTTTGGCCATTCTAAAATGCGGCGCTGGGGACTTAGTCACATTTCCATTAAACCAGATTCATGCGTTCTTGATATAGGTTGTGGTGGAGGAAAGACCATTAAAGAGATAGCTTCATCTGTGTCAAAAGGGAAGGTATATGGAATTGATTATTCTGAGGATATGGTTCAATTATCAAAAAAGGTAAATGATAACCTGATAAAACAGAACATCGTCGAAATAATATATGGCACAGTTTCCTCTTTACCCTTTCCAGATAACACGTTTGATTTTGTGACGGCATTTGAAACATATTATTTTTGGCTTGACTTAATTAATGATTTAATAGAGGTACAACGTGTATTAAAACTAGGAGCATTTCTT
>Ga0307992_1002097_pt1 | contig 11466 bp, 9 predicted proteins | sample EllFjometagen133_FD_203162 | JGI IMG/M metagenome (GOLD analysis project Ga0307992, IMG submission 203162) | Marine microbial communities from Ellis Fjord, Antarctic Ocean - #133 | ecosystem: Environmental > Aquatic > Marine > Unclassified | place: Southern Ocean | collected 2014-10-08
TACTCTTTCGTCTTTTTTATAAATCAAATGATAACCAAAATCTGTTTCTACAATGTCAGATATAGTACCAGTTGCCATACCCCAAACAGCCTCTTCAAATTCAGACACCATATCACCTTCACCAAACCAACCTAAATCACCACCTCTGTCAGCGGCTCCAGGTTCAGTGGAATATTCTGCGACCCAATCAGTAAAGTTCTCTGAAGTAATTTCTGTTTTGATTTGCTCTAATCTTTCTTTAGCTTCTTTTTTACTATATAGTGGTTCATCACAGCCAGCTGAACCACGATAACACAACAATAAATGAGCGGCGGAAACCTGCTTCTCGCCATCTCTTTCTGAAATTCTTTTTATTATATTTAAACCTCTAAAACTTTGCATCGCATCACTTACCTCTCCATCTTCGTGACTGGCAGACCAATTATAAATTTCTGGATAAAGAGATTCCGTAATGAAACCCAAATTACCGCCATTTACTTTACTACGTTCATCTTCAGAATATTCTGACACAACCTCTTCAAAAGTTTTACCATTTTTTAAATCTTTCAAAGCATTATTAATTTTTGTTTGAGCAGTGCTATTAAAATCATCTAATTCTTTTTGCTCTCCAACCGTTAAGTCTCTCGGCGGTATATCGTTCTCTATTTTAAATTCTAAAACTGGAGTTTCTCCAATCATACCAATAGCTTGACTAACATCCTCAACACCAGGCAATTCCACAATAATACGGTAATCATTACCAACTTTGGTAGTTTGTACCAAGGGTTCAGCTACGCCTAGCCCACCTCTTACACGACGTTCTATAACATCACGCACGCCTTCAACAGAATCTCCTCTTTCAGAATCTTTAACTTGGGAAACATCAGCTTGATAAACCAAATGAGCTCCACCTTGTAGATCTAATCCTAAACTAAAACCGCTCTCAGGCAAACGAGGCAAACCAAGATTGGCACTACCATTAACCCAATCAACCCCTTTATTAGCATAGCTCGGAAAAATAACTATTAAAGAAAAAACAAACAAAGCAAAGATTCCAAGGACTCTCCATCTTATTTGAGTTCTATTTTTATTTACTTTTTGGCCTAAAGCCATAAGATTTTTATTAAAATTTATATTGCAACGATTTTACTTGATTTTTAACTTTTTTGCAAGTGGATAATGAGTGGACTGTTTTACTTCCCACAACACTTCTTGTATTTTTTACCACTTCCGCATGGACATAAATCATTTCTACCCACTTTTTTACCATCAGCTGTTTTAACTTTAGCAGACACATTTTGTTGATCATTACCATTAACAGCATTTTTATTAGCTCCTTTGAACAATAAATTACCTTTTTCCATAACTGACGGAGCCATTTGTATACCAGCTCCAACTTTATATATAGAATAGACTACTTCTTTTTGTATCAAACTAAGTAATTCATTAAACATCCTGTAGGTTTCTTTTTTATATTCTATCAAAGGATCTCTTTGACCATAACCACGCAAACCAATACCAGTACGTAAATAGTCTATTGCCACCAAATGATCAATCCACAAATTATCAATGGAACGCAACATAATTTGTTTTTCTATTTCTATAATTAATCTTTCTTCAGTTACTTGTTTAACTAGCAGATCATCATATTTCTTTTTAGACAAACCAACCAAATAATCTAAAATTTCTGTTCTAATCGTAACTGATTCTAATTTTTCTTGACCACCTTTTTTAAATGATAATATTTTTTCTTTTTCTTCAGAATCCAAAGGAAAAATAGTACTTACACTTTCGTAAATTTCTTGTAAATTCCATTCTTTGTGATCATCTTGATTAGTATGAAATGAAACCAAACCTTCTAGCTCTTGTTCAACTTGAAGTAATATTAAATCTCGCAAAGTTTTTTCTGGTTTAACTTCACTATCTTTTTCTAAAAATTTTATCTCTTGATCATAAACATTTAAAACTTCTTTTCTCTTTCCATAAACAACTTCTCTGTGTCTATTTAAAACATCATCATATTCTAATAAATGTTTACGACTATCAAAATGAAAACCTTCAACTTTATTTTGCGCACCCTCTATCACTTTATTCAATCTTTTATGTTCAATAGCTGTGTCATCTGGAACACGCAAAGTTTGCATAATAGATTTAATTCTATCCCCAGCAAAAATACGCATCAAATCATCGTCAGTTGATAAGAAAAACTCTGTTTCACCAGGATCTCCTTGACGACCGGCCCGTCCACGTAACTGATTATCAATACGACGACTCTCATGTCTCTCAGTTCCAACCACATACAAGCCACCTAAACTTTTTATCTTTTCAGACGCTTGCTTGTCAGGTGGATTACCACCCAATATAATATCAACTCCACGACCCGCCATATTAGTAGCCAAAGTTACGGCCCCCTCACTACCAGCCTGAGCCACAATCTGACCTTCTCTTTCGTGATTTTTTGCGTTCAAAGCTTCGTATTTTACTCCTTCTCTATCTAAATAAGCTCCGAGTAATTCGTTCTTTTCTACTGAAACAGTACCAATCAAAACAGGCTGGCCCTTAATTTGTAATTCTTTTATTCTTTTGGCAATAGCTTTGAATTTGGAATCTTCTGTTTTAAAAATTTTATCAGTTTGATCAGTTCTTTCTATTGGTTGATTGGTTGGAACAACCACTACTTCTAAACTATATATTTTATTAAACTCTTCGGCTTCAGTCACGGCCGTACCAGTCATACCAGACAATTTATCATACATGCGGAAGAAATTCTGAAAAGTAATCGTAGCCATAGTCCGACTCTCACGTTGAATTTTTGCTCCTTCTTTGGCTTCTATCGCTTGGTGCAAGCCTTCGCTATAACGACGGCCAGGCATTTTACGTCCAGTAAATTCATCAACTATCAAAACTTCCCCACTTTCAACAACATAATCTCTATCTTTTTTAAATAAAGCCCTTGCTTTTAAAGCCTGTTCAATATGATGAACCATTTGTATTCCACCTTCAGAATAAATATTTTCAAGCCCTAACCACTCTTCCATTTTTTTCAAACCAGCTTCAGATAAAGTTGATGATCTCATTTTTTCATCAATATTATAATCTTCATTTTCTTTTAAACGACTAACCAGCTCAGCAAAGCGATAATACATATCTCCTGCCTCTTCAGCTGGTGCAGAAATTATAAGCGGAGTTCTGGCTTCATCAATTAAAATAGAATCAACTTCATCCACTATGGCAAAATTGAAATCTCTTTGAGACATTTGATCTTTGATTTGAACCATGTTGTCACGCAAATAATCAAAACCAAATTCATTATTAGTACCATAAACTATATCGCAATCATAAGCTTCTTTTCTAGTACAACTTTCAAGATATTCATCTTCAACTTTAAACATTCCTGTTTTATCTCTTTCCTCATCAGTAAGAGAATCTTCGGCAATATCTGGTGTGCTTTTGTAACGATAAGAAGTTAATAAATTTTGTATCACACCAACTGTCAAACCTAAAGCATCATAAATTTGAGCCATCCAGACAGCATCACGTTTTGCTAAATAATCATTCACCGTAACCAAATGTACGCCTTTGCCTGACAAAGCGTTTAAATAGATGGGCAAAGTAGCTACCAAAGTTTTACCTTCACCAGTTCTCATCTCAGATATTTGTCCGCGATGCAAAACTATACCACCAATCAACTGAACGTCATAATGACGCATGCCAGTTAAACGTTTTGAAGCTTCTCGAACAACAGCAAAAGCTTCGGGTAAAATATCATCCAAAGTTTCACCTTTTTTTAGTCTATCTTTAAATTCTTGAGTTTTGTTTTTTAGTTCATCTAAGCTAAGCTTTTCAATCTCAGGTTCTAGACTGTTTATTTGCTCTATAGTCGGTTTCATTGCTTTTAGAGCCTTCTCATTTGGATCTCCCAAAATCTTGTTTAAAAATGACATATTTTGTCTAAAAATAAATAAAAATAAGGGCTTTTTTTAGCCCGATTATTTTATCATAATTGAGAATAAATATCAAGTTAGCTAAATAATATCAACCAACACAGAAATTTGATTGTTTTTCTTAACTTTTTTATCCATTTTGATAGCTATTTTATCACCTTTTTGAGCCTTTTTAATACTTTTTGAATCAATTTCTAAAGACCCAACCTTTTGTTCAAAATAAACATCATTACCCTCAATCACAATACTGTCCCCCACTTTTAAGCCCTTGTGATCCAAAGTTAGTTCCGCTACCCCTAATTTAGCAAAATAATTGCTCACTCTACCCAATAATACTTTCTTGGTTGTAGCCATATTACCAGTATGATCATAACTAATGCCAGCTGGACCAGGTTCTCCAAAATAAAAACCCGTAGAAAATCCTCTGTTATATACCCCGGCTAATTCTTTTTTCCAAGCTTCTGCTTTTTCTTTTGTAAAAGTTCCGGCAAAACAAGCATCAACCGCCTCACGATAACAACGACTAGTAACCTCAATATATCTCGGATCTCGCCTGCGACCTTCTATTTTAAAAGAACTAATACCTGATTTAATAAGTTCAGGTACATATTCAATCATGCAAAGATCTTTGGCGTTTAAAAAATATTTTCCTTCATTCGCTATTTTATTACCCTCGCCATCTGTCAAAAACCACTCTTTGCGACAAGGCTGAGCACACGAACCACAGTTAGCTGATTTGCCATATAAATAAGCGGACAATAAACAACGGCCAGAAATAGAAACACACATAGCACCGTGCACAAAAGTTTCAATCTCAAAACTACCTAATTTCTTTTTTGTTTCTTGTATTTGTTTCAGAGTCATCTCTCTGGACAACACCACCCTGCTTGCTCCAAGTTTTTTATAAAACAAAGTTGATTCCCAGTTAGAAATGTTAGCTTGAGTAGAAATAAAAAACTTTTGTTTATATTTTTTAGATATTTGAATTACTGCCGGATCCCAAACAATCAAAGCGTCTACCCCTGCCTCTTTTGCTTTTTTAACTACTTTTTCTGCTTCTTTTATATCACCATTATATATTACAGTATTAACAGTTAAATATGCTTTTATTTTATATTCATGACATTTTTTTACAAACTTGCCAATATTTTTTAAATTAAAAGTATTAGCATTGGCACGCATAGTAAGCATGGACACACCAAAATAGACCGCATCAGCATAATCTTTGCAAGCTTCTAGAGAACCCCAATCACGAATCGGACTCATTATTTCTGGTTTTTTTATTTTTTTCATATTTATAATATTACAACAAATAGCTGTAAACATCAAATTTTTATAAAAAATAACACGCTTATACAAAGCGTGTTATTTTTTAATTTTAAATTTATTAATCTTACTCATCATCTGGCATATTTTCTATCCGTGCTCGAATTTCTGTTATTGCTGGATCTGTAGCAGATTCAGCTGGATCTGGAATAGCTTCAAATGTCCCTGCATCGTGTTTAGGATGAGAGCGAGGTGGTGCTTCAACAACTTTGTGCAATCCCGCATTTCTTTTCTCTGGTTTAGAAGTTTTGTTTTTTTCAAAATTGACAAGTTCCATATCCAATTTTTCCTCACGCGCTGGGCGTAAAGGGGGCGGTCCTTCTACAGCCCCATAAAACCCCGCATGACGACGGCCAGTAACCATATATTTATACTTAATAATTACAAATATATAATAACTTTTTTAAGACAAAAAAACAAGGGCTCCGCAGAGCCCCTGTGACTATTTCCTTTCACACGGTTTGAAGAAGTCGTCGCCACATATAACCCCAGTTGAGTTTTGAAAAAACACTCAACCAAGCAAATATGGTGGCGAAAGCTAGGAAGAACCCCGGCAAACCAACTTCTGGATTTAAAATACCCAAATATTGGAACACCCAGGCACCAATTGTCAGGAATTGGAAAGTTGCTTTGGTTTTACCAAGCCAAGTGGCAGCTACCTTTTTTAACCAGGTTAATTCCGCCCTCTCCAACGCTCCGTCGTTTAAAAACGGCGGTCGCATACCTGTGCCAATCACATCAGCTACGAGCATTACGAGATACAAACGCCAGTCGAGCGCTTTTTCCCAAAATGCCAATCGCCCCAGAGTCGGCAAACTTTGTAGCTTGTCAGCAAGCGGATCCATCCAAGCACCAATTGATGTTTTACCATGGTGTCCAAATTCAGATTTAAAGGTCTGCCAACTTGGGTCATCATCAAAATCTGTCTTAATAGTTCCGCCATTGGCCCTAGACAACTTTCCGTCTGTATTGTCCAACATCCAGGACAACGACAAAAGCAAAGATGCCCAGTGAAGCAAGCCCAAACGGGCAAGACCCATCCCGACATAATGCAACGGGATACGAATTACGGTTACCATGTTGGGTGACAAACCCAACGACATAGCGACTTTGCGCAACACCCTTTTTGGGGTGAAAAGCAAAACTGCAACTACTGACAAAACTATGAACAAAACTGCCCAAAGTTTTGGCCAATCTAGAATTATATTTTCCACACTTATCCTCCTTAATTACATACCTTGTTTTTGTATTAATCTCTTTTTTAGAGAGATATTAAATAATAAACTAAAATTATAAAAAAGTCAACTTACTGCTATTCAAATTTAAAAATAAAAACGTAATTTATAATAATTACGTTTTTACTTGCAGGCGAGGTAGGAATCGAACCCACGACAAAGGTTTTGGAGACCTATGTGATACCACTTCACCACTCGCCCATAATTCTTTCTTTTAACTTTTTATATTCATGTGCACTATTTTTAACTTTCCATTCTCTGTAACGCGCTTGTTTTAAATTTAAATAAGCTTCATAATAAACCAACTTCCAAGGTTTTTTATTTTTAGTATATTTAGACCTACCATCATTGTGCTCCTTTAATCTATTTTTTAAATCTATCGTACTTCCAAAATATCAAAGAATCATCAATTTGACTTTGTAATATATAAAAATAATTCATACTATTGTGATACCCTCCGGGCGTGCGGTCCCGTAGGGCCGAAGGCTCTCCGGGCGTGCGGTCCCGTAGGGCCGAAGGCCACTTCACCACTCGCCCATATAATTTAAAAGGTAGGAGTCTATCCTGCCCCTCAAATTTATTTGGTTTCTTTGTGTAATGTATGTTTTCCACAATGCTTACAAAGCTTTTTTAGTTCCAAGCGATCTTTAATAGTTTTCTTATTTTTTCTAGAAAAATAATTTGTACGCTTGCACTCGGTGCACTGCATTTTGATCAGGTTGTCCTGTGACATATATATTCGTTTAAAAATTTATAAAATTTATTGTCTATTAAATAACTATATTACTTAATTTCATAGTTATTTAGTGGGCCGGGTAGGATTTGAACCTACGAAGGCGGAGCCAGCAGATTTACAGTCTGCCCCAGTTGACCACTTTGGTACCGACCCATCTAGAGCCACCTCAGGGACTCGAACCCAGGACCTTCACTTTACAAAAGTGTTGCTCTACCAACTGAGCTAAGGTGGCAATTAAATTCTCTTAAATAACAAACTATAAAATTGCTATACTTATTATACCTCGAAACTCTTGCCCTACAGTGAGCCAACAGGCTCTACTGTATGGGGAGCTAAGGTGGCATATTTAAATAAAAACAGCAAAAAAATTATAACATAGACAGAAATAAAAATCAAGCATTTAAATGTTAATAACAAAATTAACCTAAATTAAAGGCAAAACCAACAAAAAACAAATTCTAGCCTATTTTTTCCAATCTTTTATTTGGATCGTCTTACCTTTTAGACTAAATTCCAACTTCTGACCTTCTTTTATCCTTAACCCTCTAATAATCTCTGCTGGAATAACTATACACCTACTACCTTTTTTATCAAATACTTTACGTATAAAACGATCTTCTAATTTTCTCCTAGACATATATTTTATAAATTAAATTTATCCGTACGATTAACCGTACTATTAACCGTACGGATGCTATAATACTAAAAACTACTTTTTAGTTATACTATTTATTCTTAACCTTATACTTTTCCCAAATATCCTTAAACTTTTCTGAAGTTTTTAGAAGTTCTTGTAAATTCCCATTTGCAATAATCTTACCATTTTCAAAAAAATAAATGTTATCAAATAAACTAAGTAAATGTAAACGATGAATTGAGGAAATAATTGTTTTGCCTTCAAACTTGGTAAACACGCTTTTATAAATCCTAAGTTCATTTCCCGAATCAACACTACTTGTTGGTTCGTCAAGAAGCACTATCTCTTTATCCTCTGCCGCCATCAACCCCCGAGCTAGAGCCAAGCGCTGTTTTTCTCCCCCGCTTAAGTTCACACCTTTTTCAACTATGGATGAATTTAATTTATTTGGCATTTTTTCTACTACTTCTTTCAAATTAACCATACCTAAGTATGCATTTATCACATCTATTTTTCTTGTTAAACCCAAGGTTATGTTTTCTTTGATTGTTGTTGCAAAAATTTCTGGCTCTTGGGGTATGAGTGCAATACTTTCTGCAATAGAATTAAATTTATTTTTTAACTTTTTATCATCCAAATAAACTTCTCCGCTTTTGGCCTGATACAAACTTCTCATTACCTTGAGTATGGTTGTTTTACCACTTCCGCTATCTCCTATAAAAGCGACCTTCTGTCCTTTTAAAATTTCCAAGCTAACATCTCTCAAATGTAACTCTGCTTTCTTTTCTGTGTGATAAGAAAAATTTAATTTTTTTATAATAATCTTATGCCAATCTTTTTTACCAAGCTTTATATCATCAACTTTATCATCATCTTTAAACTCCTTGGCTATTATTTCTGAATTTAAAACAGCGGTTTTTTGCCTTACTATATCTCCATACATGTAAGCAAAATTAAAAAATAAGTGATTTATCCTCCCTACGTATCCATACAATATATAAATAGTGCCAACTAAAACAATATTCCCGGCCTTAATATTAAAGAATATAAATGTAAGAAGAATAAAAAAAGTCATAAACGCCGTACAAATTGAAACCAAAAACCACTTCACTTCATTTATCTTGGTATTGCTAGAAAAAAGACTAAACGGACTAAGCATCTTTTTCCAAACACTGCTTAAGATTAATTTTTCGATTCGGAGAATAACCACTGTAGTAATATTACTAAGTGCATCATAAATCTTTTCTGATATTTTATTTTCTACTTTAAATAATTTATGATATTGACCAACTAAAACTTTATCAAATCGGAGTATTATACCCAAAGTTATAATAACCATCAAAGGAACAATGTATCCTGCGTGTATGTTGAAATAAGTAAGAGCAAAATATGAAATAAAAAATTTAATAAACATTTCAATAACCATAAACGAATCTTCGGCATAGTGATACAGCGCACGCGTCCCTTTTTCTATTTTATCAATTGTGTCGCCTGAGTGATGATCTGCGTGCCAGTCAGCCGGTAAACTCATCGTTCCTCCCAAAAGATATTTTTTATAATTTGCACGAGCTAAAAAAGCATTTTTAGTTTCTATTACTCTGGCTGGTCCATGAAAAATCCAAAAGCCAACTTGTAGTACAATAAAAAGACTTAATAGAATAGCAATTTTTGGAAGACTCTCCATGCTTAATCCAAATTTTTGAATTGTATTTAAAATAAAACCAACCAAAAGAGGCTCTAGTGAACCGACAACGTTAGCAAACAAAAATAAGGTCACATACAAAACAACGTTTTTACGATTGCCTTTTGAATAGTGCCAAAGTTTTGAATTTAAATATATTATTGGACTTTCTCTAAATGACATGTAATTTTTAATATTTATTTCTTTTATAATAGCACAATTTTGATTTTTTATAAAATAAAAAACGCTGTTTTAATTTTATTTTACATAAAAAAAGAGACCCTGGATACAAATGATCCAAAGTCTCAGAGGAACGGAGATATTCAAAAAACTCTATTCCTAGAGTTTTAATTGGAGCCGTTGTCGGGATTTGAACCCGAGACCTACGCCTTACCATGGCGTTGCTCTACCAACTGAGCTACAACGGCGTTAATTTAATTTTGCTATACGTATTTTGAACTCTTCTAATTTTTGATTATCAGGATTAACCGCTCTCAACAAATCATACAACTCCTGTGCTTTTATTTTATCCTGCAATATTATAGCAATCTCCAAAAATAAATCAATATATTTTGGGTTCTTTGGCTCTAGTTTTACCGCTTGTAAAATTGATTCTTTAGCACTCTCATATTTTTCTAGCTTAAACAACAAACCTGTTATCTTATAAAAACGACTAGCAAAAGAATCATTAACCAAAATTGCTCTTTCGTAATAATCTACCGCTTCTTCCAAATATCCCTGTCCCTCAGCCATCTCAGCTAATCTTACCAGCACTCCTTCATCTTCATTATCAAGTTGTAACACAAACCGATATGTTTCTCTAGACTCTTCTAAACTACCCTGCAGTAAATAAGTATCACCCAATCCTCGGTAGGCAGAGACACTTTTCGGATCTTGTTTTATTATTTTTATAAAATATTCTTCAGCCTTTTGATAATTTTCTTGTTTCAAACTTTCTTCTGCTTTTTTAAGTAAAGAATTAATTACATCTTTTTCTTCTACACTAATTATTTTTTCTTCTACCACTTCTGGTTCTGACTTGGCACTAACCTCGTCTTTTTCTTGTTTTTGTTCGTGGTGTAATAAATTTTGAATCTTACCCACATATATTCTAAATTTTAACTGAAACTTACCCCAAAGCTTTCGGAGTGGTTGCATATACTTTATCCATTGTTCGTGTAATTCTTTACCATGCTTTTCTATCTTTTTATTTATCATTTCTTGTTTTATTTTACTGACTTTTTCTTCAGGCAACAAATCAACTTCAAGATTTTTGATCTGAGGCAATTTATTCCAGAAAATATAAAACACTACTCCTAGAGCAGATAAAATTAAAACTAAAAAAAATATATGATACATATTAAATGGCTTGAGCTATTTTAGACCAACTATTCATTTTGGTAGAAGCCCCACCTACCAAAACCCCATCTATTTCTTCATTTTCAACATACTGAACTACGTTCTCAGGGCGGACACTACCACCATACAAGACTTTTAAATCTAAATCAAGTCCAGCCAGCAATTCTTTAACCCATTTTTTTATTTCTCCCTGCATATTTTGAGCATCAACAACACTACAGGATTCACCTGTTCCAATAGCCCAAACTGGTTCGTAAGCAACAAATAATTCTTTTACTTCTTTAAACTTCAAACCATCCAATGCTTTTTCCAATTGTTTTTTAACTACGTCTTTGGCCACTCCTTCTTTTTTTTGATCTAAAGTTTCTCCTACGCATAGAACTGGAGTTAAACTCCAATCAAGACAACTTTGCATTTTTTTATTTATCTCTTCTTCTGTCTCTCCAAAAACATGCCTTCTTTCTGAATGGCCCACCAAAGAATATTTTGCTCCAGCCATTTTATATATTTCAGCTGAAACCTCTCCGGTGTATCCACCTTTTTCTGTCCAATATACATTTTGAGGACCG
>Ga0307992_1002098_pt1 | contig 11464 bp, 13 predicted proteins | sample EllFjometagen133_FD_203162 | JGI IMG/M metagenome (GOLD analysis project Ga0307992, IMG submission 203162) | Marine microbial communities from Ellis Fjord, Antarctic Ocean - #133 | ecosystem: Environmental > Aquatic > Marine > Unclassified | place: Southern Ocean | collected 2014-10-08
ATGTTAGCCCTACCAGAAAAAATTTTAACCTCAACTATTATTCTAATATCAGCCGTTCTTTTACGTGTGCTGGCATTTACTGTACTAAAAGCATCCATTCACAAAATAGAAGACGATGATCCTACAACAAATACAACATTGGAGCAGCGTGCATATACTCTTGGAAATATTATTAAAAGTGCTCTAAATTTAATCATATATGGAATTGCCTTTATTACAATAATGGCCGAATGGGGAATCAATGTTGCTCCACTACTGACAGGAGCAGGCATAATAGGATTAGCCGTGGGATTTGGCGCACAATCGCTAGCAAAAGATTTAATAAATGGATTTTTCATTTTATTGGAAAATCAGTTCAATATAGGCGATAGAATTAAAATAGCGGGTCTAGAGGGAAGGGTGGCTAAAATAAATCTACGAAATGTAATCTTAGAGACTGGAGATGGGAAAATTCACTGCGTGCCTAACTCAAAAGTTGATGTGATAACAAAGCTGTAGGAGTTTCACAAACAAACTACTGTTATAAACTAACCCCCTAGGATTAATACAAATGGTTAGAAAGAAAAAATCTCAAGGACATAAGGCACTATCCGGCGATTTAACCTACTCCGAGTATTTGCTATAGATACAACATTCAGTTCGAACTCGGACCCTTATGCTCAGCCAGAGGCATTTGCAAAGCAAATGGCGATGGTTTAACGCAAATGCGAGTGTAATACGAGCATTTCGTTACACCCGAAAAGTCTGTAATCAGACTTTGAGTATTGTAGGAAAAAGTGAACTGAAATGAGCTTGTTGTGACTTCCTTTTTTTATTATCTAAATATCGTTATAATTTCAATATGAAGAAACGATTAACAGTATTATCACTTCTGTTAATAATGTTATTTTTAGGTTTTTTTCTGTTGATGTTTGGGATCTTACCTGTTGGATGTAAAAAAGTTAATCAGACATATATTATAGGTAAACAAAAGTGTTGTTACGGTCTGGATTTTGCACCCACATCAAACCCTAATGAAAACATATGCCTTCCAAAACTATCAGGTGGAATGGCTTATTAGTGTTATTGAATAGCCATCACTGAATTCTAGATCCGCATGCTCAGCCAGTGAAATGGCCGAATCTGCCAAAGGTAGATGCGGGTATTTCATTGATTGGGTCAGAGATTCGAAGCAAGGTCCCCTAGCGAACGTAGTGAGGCGATGGGGAAATCCCTGCCCCCAGCCAATATCTTATTAATTTCTTAATAAAAGTGTATAATGCCACAGTGAAAGGAGGAAAATAATATGAACGGAACAATTAAAACTAAAACAGATAAAGGATTTGGATTCATATCTCGCGAAGGCGAAGATAAAGATCTATTCTTTCATTCTAATGATTTAAACGGTGTTACTTTTGACGAGCTTCAAATAGGCGCAAAGGTTTCTTTTGATGTCGTTAAGAGCGATAAAGGACCAAAAGCTGAAAACGTACGACTCGCTGTATCTGATAACTAACATTTAAATAGAGAAGTGAACCCCGCTTATGCGGGGTCTTTCTTTTTTAAACATTACAAAATAATTCCAATAAAATTTAATTGCGTATAAAAGCGTCCGCCATATATTCTGGAGAAAAAGTGTACGGGATAGAAATAATAACTTGGTACTAGACCGACATGCTCAGCCAAAAAGGGCACCCCTAGTGACCCTCTTCTCTAGGTTATCCTGTAGAAGCTAAACTCAGAGCCTTGTGTCCTATAGCATTGACACGGCTAGATAACCTGTTATACTTACCTTCTATTCAACAAGGAATAGAATCGAGAAACTGTTTTTTAATTTGATTTAAGTACGTAAGACTGACACTAAAATCTCTTCACAAACTTACTTTCCCTTTAACCTATTGGTTTCATCTAAAATACTATGTATAAAAAAAAGAAATACTCTCATAGAGGAAATAATAACCAAAAAAGAACTGTTCGTACTTTTGATCCAAGGACAATTATTGGAAAAGAAAAGGTAACTAAATCTGTATTAGACGTTCAAGAAATAAAAAATAAATTTTCTGATTTTAAACTTAATTTCCATCTACAAAAAAATATTGTTGATAGGGGGTATATCATACCAACACCGATTCAAGATCAAGCTATTCCTAAAGTACTAGAAGGATATGATGTGGTAGGTACTGCTAACACCGGTACGGGCAAAACAGCTGCTTTTTTAATCCCTTTGCTTAACAAAGTTAATATGAATAGAAAATCAAAAGTATTAATTATTGCGCCCACCCGTGAACTGGCTGTACAAATTGATACTGAATTAAAAAGTTTTTCTTCTGGCCTAGAAATTTATTCAGCTATTTGTATTGGAGGTATTTCTATAAGAGGACAAATCAAAGAACTTCGTAGAAACCCTAATTTTGTAATAGGAACTCCTGGTAGATTGCTAGACTTAGAAAACCAAAGAAAAATTAACTTTAATACATTTGATTCTATTGTTTTAGATGAGGTAGATCGCATGCTTGATATGGGATTTATTCACGACATAACAAAGATAATTGCTAAATTTCCTAAAGAAAGACAATCCTTGTTTTTCTCAGCCACACTTGGCACTAAAGTTAAAGAAGTAATGAAAAAATTTGTGACTAATCCCGTAATAATATCTGTTAAGACCGCGGAAACTTGCGATAATGTTCACCAAGAAGTAATTGAACTAAATGGTAGAAATAAACTAGATATATTACTCCAGGTATTAGAAAATGAGGAAGTATCCAAATCTTTGATTTTTATGAGAACAAAACATAGTGCGAATAAGTTACATAAAAAGTTGGTGGACTTAGGATATAAAACTGCTGTATTGCACGGTAATAAATCTCAGAATTATAGACAAAGATCTCTAAATAATTTTGGAATAGGCAAAGCAAACATATTAGTTGCAACAGATGTAGCATCTCGAGGTATAGATGTTGATGATATCTCTCATGTAATTAACTACGATATGCCGGATTGTTATAAAGTATACATTCATAGAATTGGTAGGACTGGTAGAGCTGATAAAAAAGGTGTCGCGATAACTTTTGTTAGTTGAGCTCTTTATTACAGTTAGCCGCAAACTCAAGCGCACATATTCTAAAACTGCATTTCAACACAACTCCGACGAGCAAACTTGTGAAATTAAACTCTAACTATTAATAGAAGTTCGAACATGGGCACCAACGGCCAGCCAAAGGTATTTGCAAAGCAAGTGGCGATGGTTTAACGCAAAAAAGGGTGCTACAGAAACGTGACGACGGATTGACTGGCCCCCCTCCATAAAATAGTAATTTATGAGTTATTGTATAATTCAAATATGATAATAGTGCTAAATCGTAAAGCCACTCCGGAAGAATTCCAACAAGCTAAAGAAATATATAGTGATTATATAAAAACTGTAATAGATATTGAAAGAAATATATTAGCAATTGGTGGAGAATTTCACATAGGCTGTGAGAAAGCTTTAATAGAGCAGGGAAGTAAACTAGAAGATTTATATGGCGGAGGATATAGGGTTAGCACAAAAGAGGTTGAATATATGGCAATGAATAACTACAAACCAAGCTTAAACAAACGAACCTACGAGATTACGGACCCCTTAATCAGAGAAAAACTATATAAACTAACCAAAGACTGTTTAGAATTATGAGAGATAGAGACTTTTACATAAACTCAATAAAAATGGATCTGTTCAGGGTGGTAACAGCCACGGGCGATATTACAAAACCAGCATCTTTTGAATCCGCGAAAGAATTTTTAGACCATGCCTTAAATGATTTCGATAAATTTCCAAATACAAAACATGACATAGAGATAAAAAAGAACCTAATCTCTCTTTCTAACGAGACTTTTAAATTACACGATCCACATAATAGGTTACGCTGGACTGAAAACATATTAACGAATAGATGTCGGATGTACTAGAATAGCCCGAGCCGGGTGTCTAGTGGTTTAACACAAATGCAGAGCATTTCTTTACACAGCGAAATTTCCGTGTACAGACCAACGGTAAGTTCCTAGTGATATATACTTCACATATGGAAAAACTGTTAGAAGCGCTATACTTTGCAACAACTAATCACGGAAACCAAACTAGAAAAGACGTGCAAATACCCTACATCTCACATCCGCTTGCCGTGGCAGTGATTTTATCAAGCGTCACTGACGACCAAGACGTGATACTAGCTGGAATTCTACACGATTTGATTGAGGATGCTAAGGTATCAGAGGCTGAAATAAAAAAACGATTTGGTAAAAAGGTGTCGAACATAGTTATGGACTGTTCAGAAAAAGACAAAAGTAAAAGTTGGAAGGAGCGAAAACAATCCGCACTGGAATCCATAAAGAACCTACCTAAAAACTCAGCCCTAGTTAAAACAGCGGATATATTACACAACATTTATGAAATTGAGAAGAAGGTAAAAGAACATGGTGTTTCGTTTTTTGATAATTTCAACGCGAGTTCACGCGATAAACTAGAATATGAGAGGAAAAGACTAGAAAAATTTAAAAGATACCATAAAGACAATCCATTACTAAAAATGATTGAAGAAAGCCTGTCGCGCCTTGAGAGCATGGCTCGCGAATAAGTGCTTTCGGTTAGTACTGTAGCTCGAACTTGGTATATGGTGATTAAGCACGTAGCCCAAAGAAACTGTTTGCGGGATAATACCTACAATAGTAATTTTCTTAACTTCACTCTTTTTTACACGGGATCATTTACACCCCAGAGAATGAAATGGTCTTACGTCTCCACGCTCAGCCAGAACGAGCGCCCTTAACGACCCGCTTCCCTTAATTAGCCTTTAATAGCCTGTTAGACTTCCAGTTGAAACTAAATGGGTTCGAAATGAAATGAGCATTTTATAGCACGTAAGATATTCTTGATAGAGGTAATTCTTTACCGAATAATACTACTCCAATACTCATACTGCTCTCGTCTAATTTCATCGGTATCTTTCCGTTTCTCCAACCAAGTATGTATTCTTTGAGCTGCCAAATTACGCATTTCTGTTGAAACTTTAACTGCTTCTTCTTGGTTACCCGATGCTAATACAAAACCAAACCGGGCATCATCAAAAAAGTAATCGGCAAGCTCTCTGAAATCACCTATCGTATCTGCGTAACGAATAGAATAGTCTGCTAATCTAAGTGCTGCCATTCTGGCTTGATTTACTGTCGGTGTCTGGTTGACATAGCGATCTACTTTTTCATGCTCAGGTATAACCTCCTGTGGCGACCACCAATACGGGCAAGAAGACATTAAATCCTCATAGTAAGATACTTTTACAAATAGGTTGCGAATATCATTTTCAGACAGTTCGGTACCCGCACTATCAGCAACTTTTTCTGCAGTTTTTTTCAACATATCATAACTAGACATGGAATTTATTTCATAAGAAGAATAGTCTACTAATTCCCGATACATTAACATGGGTAAATCCTCCAAAGTAGTTTCATTACCAAATATCTTCTGTATATCTCTATTAATTTTTTCCTTTGTTAATAGCAAAATTACTTTAGCCTCTCCATATACCCACTCATTGTTAGGGTTCATCCATGTGAAGAATGCCCATTCATCCTGAGCGCCCCAACTAGCATTTTCTCTAATATCAGAACCAAGTTTTACCTCTCTAACCTCATTCTGTGTGATTATTTCTTCCAATGTTGCTTGGGAAACACCAAATTTTTGGTAGAGTCCTTCAAGTCTCCATGCAGCCATAGGCGCGGCCCGTTGGTGGTGCCCAACTTCTTCAAAATCCGTTTGCCTTAATAGAACAGCATTTTTACGATCGGATAAAAGCTCTAGACTAGAATTTCCAGGCGAAAATCCATTTCTAAGAAGTGCCTCTAAACCATTAATACAGTATTTATCAATGGGTAACTCCTCCCTAGAATCGTGCAAAGTTAAATCAACATTTTGAGGAAATGCAAACTGCATACTAAAAGGATTATCACGGACTGCGAAGAATATGCCGTTTTCTGAGTCATCCTCTCCAACTTTAATTCTATTTAATCCAGAAGAATTAACATCTCCAGATGGAACCACGTGATATTTAGAATCTACCGCAGTTATATACCTTACGTTATATTCATCTTGAATATCTTGTAAAACTTCCCATAACTTAGGTGTAGTTGCATCCTCGGGAATGTGTAATGGTACAACTACGCTATCGCCCCCTTCACTGGAGAAATCCTCAGTATGTATTCCCAAAGAAAGAAGGTGATTAGCTAATGCAAAACTATATTGTGTCTTTAACTCCCCTGGAAACATTGGTGCAAGAGTATGCGTAGCAGATCCGGTGCCCAACCTTATAAGTTCTTCCTTGTGAAGCTCAATCAATAAGAGTGAGAGTTCGGGAAATCGATTTTTAATCATATCGGAAGTGTTTTTTTGAAGAGCAATTGTTTCGGGAGCAAAGCCTGGGCTATCATTACTTAGAATGCTTTTAGCAATAGCAGGAATATATGTACTTAATACAACATCTTCAATAACAGAACGATTCTCAGGTGCAGTATACACAGGAAGATCACGATAAGAAGTTCCAGGAAACTCTTGAGAAAAATCTCGCACAAATTCTGCTAAAGATTTTCCTGAGGATCTCCATTCATTTATACGATCTCTAAATAACCTCCTACGTTCTTCGATAGGTGGGTTCTGCGAATCTTCAGATTCTCGAATGTAAAGAAACTTTACAACATCCTGAACTGTTTTAACGAATTCGACTTCATATGGATCTACTAATTCTTCTGGCTCGAGATCGACTAAACTTAAAGCACGATTAGCACTTTCGTGTCTACTACTCCTTGGTTGATAAGCATTAAATAAACTAGCCATCTTTAGAGTACCTGTAGAACCTACTTCTTCAGTAAAATACATACTATCTGTTTCTTCCCACATTTCAGGAAGTGCCATCTGCCATGTTTTCAGAAATTCTTTTCGTTCATCATCAGTTTCAAATTTACTTGCGCGATATCGAAGCAATATCGCTAGATTTGGTGCTAACTTTGAATCCACATTAGCAACTACATCAATTTCAAATTCTGTGAAGCCATATGTCTCTTGTAAACTTTCTTTTGCCTCATTATTCGTGATTCTTTCAGATCCAAAAGCTGCGCCACTTTGTTTTTTTGCGGGTAGTTTAGCCATATATTTATATTAACATGCTGTATTTTAAACTTTTCTAAACATAATCTTTTTAAATGTCCCGTTTACATCCTGGAGAATAAAATGGCTCTACACCTATCTGCTAAGTTATCTTTGATAGGACTGTTATAGGATTCGATACCCATGCTACAATAAGGACATGGTATCTCTGTTGTCGAAACAACACGCAAAAGTATATGATACGCTGGCCGACGATTACGAAAAAAATATTCCAAATTATTACGAACCAACAAGGACAGCTGTAGAGATATTGGCCAAAAACTTACCGCCCGGTGCAAATATACTGGATGTTGGGTGTGGGGCAGGATTGGCGTCTGAATTACTTTATAATAAAGGATTCAAAATTACTTCGATGGATTTATCGCCAAACATGATAGCTTACACAAAAAAAAGAAATCCAAAAGGAAGGGCTATAGTAGGAGATTTTCTAACACATAAGTTTCAAGAAGAATTCGACACGATAATTGCTTTAGCTTTTATCCACCTATTTCCTAAGAAAACAGCAAAAACTATAGTAAAGAAAATGTATAAACTAATTAAACCCGGGGGATTCCTATATATTGGAACAACGAAATCCGATGTAAGTAAAGAAGGGTGGGAACTGAAAAAAGATTCGTTTTTCCCTGAAAGTGTCGAAAAAAGATATAGAAAGCATTGGACTGAGGATGAGCTAAAGGAAAGCTTGTATGGGGGCGGCTTTAAATTTAAAGAACTTCATTTAATAGATGACCCACGGCATAAAACATGGACGGATTTTTTAATGCTTCGTAGCTATCAAAATGACTAAGAACACTAAAATTGCAAAATTCTTGCGAAACACATCAAAAACAGCGTTAATAATTTTTTCATCCCTTTGTTTCATATTTGCGTTATTATCTGGTTCTGGGAGATACGGCGGTGGACTAAGAGGAATACTACTAAATTCTCCTAACGCGATACCTTGGTTATTGTTCTTTATAATTATTTATATATCTCTGAAAAAAGAACTTATCTTGGGCTTAATATCAATTTTCGTGGGAGTGATTACACTGTTTTTCTTTCGAACATATAGCTCATTAACTTTATTTCTCGTAATATCATTCCCTTTTATCATTATGGGAACCATGTTAATAATTAGTCGGTATCTAGGAAATGAAAATAATCTATAGGGACGTTTACAATAAAGAGAGGATCAACGGTAGTTTTGATATAATTTCCCCATGAAAAAGATTCAAAAAGACGTAGATCAATGGATTCGGCAGTTCAAAATAAAATATTGGGAGCCACACGAAGTAATGATAAGGCTTATGGAAGAGGTTGGGGAATTAGCAAGGGAAATAAACCATATCTATGGTCCAAAAAAGAAAAAGAAATCAGAAGATAAAAAAGAAATTCAGGATGAAATTGGAGATATTATTTTCACGCTTACGTGTTTAGCAAACTCATTAGATATTGATTTAGAAGAAGCGCATGAAAAAACTATGGATAAGTTATACGGACGAGATAACGACCGCTACGAAAAAAGCGAGTAGTCCTTCTTGGTTCTAAACCTACGTACTCAACCAAAGGCGGACTTACTCTTTTAAAGGTACAAAAACAAAACCTGGATATTCTTCTTTTTGCACACCACCTATCTCACTAGAATTTTTTACTAGCTTATAAAGAGAATTCTTAACTGGAATAACCAGTATACCCCCAACTTTAAGTTGTTGAATCAACTCCGAAGGTACCTCATCGGCGCCTGCGGAAACCAGTATACGGTCATAGGGCGCTTTTGAGGGATACCCAACGATTTTCCCGGCCGGGAATATACTTGCATTCGATCCATTACAATATTTAGCTATATTTTTCCTACCGAAACTAACAAGTTCGGGAATCAATTCAATGCCAATAACCTCCCCATTTTTTCCTACAATGCGCGCCAATAATGCTGTGGTCCACCCCGAACCAGAACCAACGTCCAGCACCTTCAACCCTTCCTCTAACTCTAAAAGTTCAAGCATAAAAGCAACTGTAGATGGTTGTGATATTGTTTGACCATATTCAATAGGCAGTGGCGTATCATCATATGCACAATCAACATACGCCGGTCTTACGAAATCTTTTCTATCAACTTCTTCAAAAGCGTTAATTACTTTTGGAGACCTCAGCACAGTAGATAAATTAAAATCACGCATGCTTGTATTATACAAGGCGATCCTAAATCCGCCTATTCAACAATAAAAACGCCTTTGCTATACTTAAGTTAGTAATAAATTTAGGACATAGAAGACTCAAATTATGCATAACAATAAAAATAGGAAGAATATCGTTACTTTACTTGCTATTTTCGTGGCAATCGCAATCGTGGGATTTTCCTTCACAAAGACCCAATATTTTAAGAAAAACTTCTCACCTGGTTCAATAGTCACCCAAGACTACTCAGAACAAGATATCGGCTTAGTGGCAAACGAAGAACAAGAAAAATTAGAGCCTTTAGAAGCGAATTTCTCTACTGGTGGGATGGTTTTTGACGAGAACAGAGTAACTGGAGCCAAGGAATGGATCTTTTTATACGAAGATCAGGGCATGTTAGCACTTCTTATTAAATTAGTTTTCAACGAAAGCAGTGTTTGTGATCTTGATGACGGAGAACAAATTTGCGACATGGATAGTTTTGTATGGACAGATTACGAGACAGATACTTACTTTGATCTCGATGGTTTTCGAGAAGGTAACGAGGTAACTGTTATACGACTAAAACTTCATAGAATGTAGGCCGTGAATAAAAAAATTATGAAGACTAATAAATTAGTATTGGTTACATTAAAACTGATTTTTGCCGATATGTTTCTTAATTTTATGCTGGGATTTATCTTTATCTTTTTTTACCCAGGGACAGAGCGCCTGATTGCCGGCGGGATGCTTTTTCAACCTGTTGTCTGGTGTGCGATTGGCACTGGCCTTTTGCTTTTTGGAGTTTGGCAGACAAGTATAATTAGACGCCGAGATCTAAAACCCAACGAACTTGTTTTTGCGGCGTTGATGGCGTTTGTTCCGGCGGTCCTGCTTGCTATTGGCCTGTTTATGGATTCCCCTTTGTATCCTTTTGCTAAGATACTTCTTTGGGCGGGTGTCGCCTACATGTTATTTTTAGGCTGTTGGTATCTTTTTCTAGCGAGACGACTAGTAAATCAATCCCTCGAAAACACTTAACTTAATTTTTAGGAAATAACTTTAACGCTTATTTTGGTCTAAATTATTCCGTGATCAGGCCTATACATCTCCAATTTATCTCTACATGCTCATCCTCGGAAATCACGCATGCCGGGTTGCATCCAGGCTTATCAATATCAAGGTCAATCCACCAAGTCTTTGAATTTTCGTTATAAAAAGCGGTGTCTTTTAAAGGCCCGTCCTCGACACATCCACTACTAGTTTCCGCAATTGAGCGCGCTCTTTTTTCAGACATTGGTGTTGGCTCTGCATTAGTAACCTCTTCGGGCAATTCAATACAAAGGAATCCCATGTCGGTGCCGCCCTTCATCTCAACATCTCGTATGTACAACTCACAACCTATATCATTAAGCTTCAATATACTTCGCTCACTTCCGGGAAGAGAATTCCCAACGTTGTACATATCGTACTCAAAACCAATATCTCTCAAATAAACCTTTAAAGCGTCATGTTTTTCATTAAGAGTCGTGCTACCCAGCGCATCCCCAAAGAGGTAGCCCGCGCCCTCCAATTTTAGTTCCTCTTTCTCAGTATCCCACAAAATTGTTGCTCGAGAATACTCGTCCGACTCCCATTTAACGATTTCTCGAGCATCAGCTAAAATCGTATCAATAGTTATAACCTTGTCATCCTCGGGAACTGTGACAGGTTCTTCTACTTCCTGTATGACGGGGGGTTGGGAAACTTGCTCTGACTTTTGAAAATAACCCGGCTTTATAGCAAAAGCTGAAACAATTAGACCTATTAAAATGAGTACTACTAACACTTTGATCGCTTTTAGAGACTTCAGTATATTAGATAAATTAAAATCACTCATGACTGTATTATACAAGACTGTCCCAATCTTATCTTATAGAGGAAATCTTTTGCTACATCTAATGCAGGTTTTAAATAGAAATTTCTTTGTAACTTCACAGCCTCATTTTAGCAAATAGGCATTTAGATTAGTCCAAGTGGTTTTACCCCATATTTCCTAAAATAATTTTTCACTTATCGGCCGGTGACTTTTCCTAATCGAGATTTTTCTGTGCTATAAGAGACGCAACTCTTGAATTTCGTCTGTCCATCTCTTGATATTCCTTTATCTCCCAACCTTCT
>Ga0307992_1002099_pt1 | contig 11463 bp, 7 predicted proteins | sample EllFjometagen133_FD_203162 | JGI IMG/M metagenome (GOLD analysis project Ga0307992, IMG submission 203162) | Marine microbial communities from Ellis Fjord, Antarctic Ocean - #133 | ecosystem: Environmental > Aquatic > Marine > Unclassified | place: Southern Ocean | collected 2014-10-08
GCAGACGAACGGTAAGATTGAAGCCTTTTGGCGCATACTGAAACGGGAATTCTTTTCACCAAATTCCTTTGAATCAGAAGAAGATGTTATCATGAATCTGGGCAATTTCCTGTTCGAGTATAACCACTTTCGTAGGCATGGTGGATTGCATTATGAAACACCCTTTGATAAGCTCCAAAAAGTTACCGAATTATTGAGCTAGTACAACAGCGACCTTTTTTAATGGTCGGCATGGTTATGGCTGAGATATTACAAGGCGTGAAAGCCCCCAAAGAAGCGAATCTCGTAAAACAAAGCCTGGGGAAACTACCATACCTGGAAGTTACGCGGGACATCTGGGTGGCAGCCGGTGAAATGTCGGCAGCCTTCCGAAGGATAGAAATCACAATACCACTCTCCGACTTGATAATCGCGGGCACAGCGCTTTCCGGAGGCCATGAGATATTCACCATCGATCCACATTTCGAAAAGGTAGATGGACTAAGACTTCACCGTGTTTCTTGATCATGCAATATAATAAATCTACACGCCCTTATGGACTGGAATTTCACGCTGGGATGGAATATTGGTCCGGCGATCTACTTTCTGATGCCAACCCCGATTCCATTTTCGGCCGTTTCGCCTACATTGGCATAAATGATGGTATCGCCGGAAGATGAAATCGCTCCTTTAACTGTGCCCTCGTAATCTGTAAAAGTGAAGGTTCCATCGCTATTGACAGAGTAAGTGCCGCTACCCGATCCGGTTAGATTCGCACCCACACCACTTTCACTGTATGTTCCTGTGCCGGCAAAACCCCCGTTCCCATCAAAGTTCACAGAGCCGACGAGTGACAACGTCTAGGTAGTCCCTTCGGTCCCCCTATAAAATTCTATAGCATGAAAAATACTGTCAAGATCTAGGGAACACTTGATGATCTAATTCCTGCAACCACCTGTAGTGCATAGATCGCTTCCTCAATGCCGATTTTACCATCTCCATTTACATCGGCTTCTATATAAACAGTCGCTGCTGGAGTAATTCCTGCACAAACCTGAAGAGCTAGGATGGCGTCAGCCAAACTAACTGCGCCATCATTATTGACATCGCCCTTAATGATTGGTGACTCCGTACCTTCAAGTGCCCATTTCAAGGCTTGATAAGCTATTTGATCACACTGATCTACATAAAAACTACACATACACTCAATTGGTTGATAAATAACTTTTCCTTCACCGTAATTCCATACGATCAAAGCAGGGGTACCATCACTAAATCTTGTTATAACAGTCGCACCCGGCTTTTCACTAACAGCTCGACGATTAAGATTGTCACCAGCGAGATCCCAATGGTCCGGCAATCCACTGAGAATTTGTGCAACAGTGGGATTTGTTCGAGACTCCGCATCTATTCCAGATCCATACAGTGTATTGCCAAGGGTCACTCCTGGCAAACTGTCTCCAAACTTGTTATCGCTCCAGAAGTTGATCATTAATATCTTTCCATCGTTAAATACGGCACTTTCAATAACCTGAGCTGTATCAGCTGTAAATGTATCATCCCCACCGATACAAATTACGTCAGCTGCTAAAAATTCATTAACTCTGGAATCAAACATCGAACCATTCCAACAAGGTATGCTCAATATTACATCAAACTCATCAGCATGATTTGCGAAATTCAAACCCTGAGTCTCACCGTAGATAGCAACCTTCCATTTACCAATTTGGCTTACCGTTACATCCACAGGACTTCCCGTTGCCCCAACAGCAGTCACTCGAATCGTACCCGTACGCTGTTCCCCAATATTCGCAAGGTATGAACAGCTGATCGTCCCCGTATTCGTACCGCTCGAACCGGATAGAATCGAAAGCCAACTGCCTCCCGATATCACCTGGGCAGTCCAGTTCATCGTGCCGCTGCTTCTATTGGCAACATTAAATGTCGTAGTGCCCGAATCCGGTGAAACATCCCGTAATAGAGGCTGCACATCTAAAACTAGTTGTCCATCACCCTGGACTACCGTCACATCCACGGGGCTTCCGATCGCACCAGAAGCAGTGATGCGAATCGTCCCCGTACGCTGTTCCCCGGTATTTGCAGTGTATGAGCAGCTGATCGTTCCCGCATTTGTGCCACTCGAACCCGAGCTGATTGAAAGCCAATTTTCCCCGGATATAACCGAAGCTGTCCAGGACATAGTGCCACTGCCGGTATTATCCACGGTAAATGTAGTTGTTCCACTATTAGCAGTAACCGATTGAGAATCTGGAGTGACAAAAAGTATAAGGTCAGAAGATATATAATCCACGGTAAACGATCTGTAGGCAGCGTTGAAATCAACATTTCCTGCCTCATCCTTTGCCTTTACATAAAAGGTATAAGAGCCATTGGGAAGATCATTGTAACTCTTTGAGGTTGAGGAGGTATAGCTTGACCAACTGCTATCATAGCCATCAAGCTCATAGGAATACACTAGGTTGGACGTAGACGTCACATTGTCTGAGCCGGTATAGATGAAAGTGACATCGTTGTATGTTATGGTCCCGGAAGGGCCATCAGTGATGGAAGTATCAGGAGAATCGGTGTCTGACTGCTCAACATACTTAAAACTGACATAAACCGTATGGTCAGATTGGATGTTGCTTAATGTATAGCTGTTTCCGCCGGTTTGAACCGCACTACCATCCAAATACCATTTGTCTACTACATAGTTTGTATCTGGATTGGCAGTAAATTGCTGGTCATCTCCCTCAGTAACGTCAAAAGTTCCCTCTGGATCTATATCACCATTTGAACCATCGCTTGCAGTAATTGTATATGTCTGCGAAACATACTTAAAACTGACATAAACCGTATGGTCAGATTGGATGTTGCTTAATGTATAGCTGTTTCCGCCGGTTTGAACTTCACTACCATCCACCTTCCATTTGTCTACTACATAGTTTGTATCTGGATTGGCAGTAAATTGCTGGTCATCTCCCTCAGCAACGTCAAAAGTTCCCTCTGGGTCTATGTCACCATTTGAACCATCGTTTGCAGTAATAGTATATATCACGCCAACGTCTGCGATTCCATATGGGCTTAAAGGAGCATCGAAGCCGTCCGCATTGATGCCAATCTGCAATGGATTATGTGAAGCAGTATTAACGGTATAATATCCATCATAAAAATGTGGCCCCGAAGAGTCGTAGATGTGATAGATAGCTTGCTCGATAGACCACTCTGCAAGCCCGTCGCAACGGAAGGCAGCAGGCACATAAAGAGCGTACGGTACGTCATTAAGATGGTACCAAGGCTCGCCAGAGCCTTTCTGATATAGATGTATAAATACATAACTCTTATTCAGCGCGCGCTTTGCCTGATAAACGACCTCATCACGGAAAGCAGGGCTCCAATTTTCGTTCTTAGTCCTAAAGCTCCCCATGTAGTTACCGCTTCCAAGAAAGGTGTTGAAGTCGACATAGCCAGACAGACCAGTATTTGGGTTGGTTTCCTGAATGATAAGCTGGCTATCAGAGGCAGTATGTGGAATATGTTGTATGATCACGCCCGCATGCCCAACAGAATCTATGTTAAATGCACCACTTTTTATCACCGTGCTTGCATAAGGCGCATTATCGATGTTCGCTGACCAAGCCCAACTGGAGGCAAGGAGAATCATAATAACGATTAAAAAATTGATTATTATTCTTCTATGCATCATTTCCATAACTCCTGATCCTTATTTCGAAAGCACATTTTTAAGATCCGATATTCGTCCAATCATTCGCTCTTTGTCTGCTTTTGTAAGCAACTTTGAGCTTTTTACCCCACCACTGATGCCATCCAAGGCTTGAAGCACTTGCGCTGAGACTGACTTAGGTGCTTTAATTAATTCATCCAGTGCAGATATGCGAACATCAATGGTCTGTCGTACATTTTCTGCCACAGAAAGCAACTTCAGACACGCTTCAGGCTTTTTTGATTGAGAGATTGCACGTACGGCTTCCATTGAGAGAGAATCGTCAACGAACGTCCCGACGGGGTGTAACTTTTCCGACGCCTCATTAACAACTTGAGATAGGGCATCAATGGTTTCGGGGTCATCTGGACCAATCTTTCCCAGAGCGCGTATTGCAGCGGCACGAACAAATGCAAGTTCATTGTTTCTGGCATCCTTGCGCAAGAGCGGTTCAGCCTGTTTTCTATCAAGGGAGGCTAAGGCCCCAGCGTAATAGAACTTGGCAATAGGTGGGGCGGCGCCATAACGACCCATTAATTCATCACCAATATCTACATGGTGCTGCGCTAATAATGCAGCACTTTTGCCGACAATGTCCGGCAGATCGCCCTGATCGGAGAAGACGGAAAGAACCGCCTTTTCGGACCCTTTTGCTTCCCAGTGATTGCCAATGATTTCCAGCATGACTGAACGTAAAACTACAGAGGCAACCCGATCCTGAAATAGCGAAAATATAATATCCTTATATTTGGCATAATTTTTGTCGAGCATCAGGAAAACCGGCACTGCGTACATGCCTGTGCCTTGAGGATCCACACGCCCTAAAGTAGAAAACAGCGTCTTGAGCCAATCAGCCACTTCCTTCGGCTTAGGTTTTTCACCCTTTTTGATCCTCTCTAAAAGCTGTTGGGCATCAGCCTGCACTGCATCTGAACCTTTTTTTGTTATAACGTAAATTTTGTTTGTGGCGTTACCACCCTTTATTTCTGTTTCTATGGCCAGCCCACCAGAAGAAATTTGATTCAGAATTCTTTTTACAGCTTCATGAGTTGATACATTCTCAAGTGTAAGGGAAATGACAGCAGATGTGGTATTGGTTTTATCTAAAAGAATGATAGGTACACCGGATATTTTTGAAAGTTCTCTGAATATTTCCTGTAAATTGGCTTCTTCTATCTTCAAATTTATTAAACCGTTATCAATTTTGATTTTGATGGACTGTGAAGAATGCTGCGACACAGAATTAGAAGTGTTTTCTCCAATAGTTTGCCTTATTTTATCAGCATCAGGTGAAGTTCTATGGTTTGTTTGTCCTAAAGAACTCTGTGGGTAGGCAATGATTGTGCTTATAATGCAAATCAAACACAATAAAAGCCCCGAAATGATATGCCACCGTTTCTTATTTTTCAGGCGCAAATAGTCCAAAGCTATCTTGATTAAACGTTTACAATGCCATTTATATCCCATATATTGTTTCTCCAATTAGTTGTCGCGTATTTATTTTTTAGGAGGGGCCATGCCGTATCGAAGTGTGTGTCCGGGATGTACCATTGCCGGTCGTAGAGGGGATCCGCTACGGTAAGGATGTTTGCTATATAGTTGGGCTCGGGGACCTTGACGCGATAGTCTTTCCGGATCGCTTTCGTTATTTCTATAACATCTTTGTCCCTGGTTACCCGGACCTTCACATATCCGATCTTTGCAAGTGTCTGGTTTGGAATCCTTTCAAGACCATATTCCCGCACAATGGCCTCGATCTCTTCCTCGGTGACCCCCATGTGGAATTTGATAAGGAGTTCATCCTTGACGTACCGTATGGGCAGTTTGTTTCTACCCTTTTCGATCGTTACGAATCCTGTGCCTTTTATCGTCGAGGCTTCTTTTCCGACAGCAAAGTCGGCGCTTCTGATAATTGTACGGCCTTTCACGACGTCTGCGATGTCACGACCTTCGGGAAGCACATAGACGCTCGTCATTTTCAGCGCATCGTCATAGACAACCGCCGAATTCCTGAGAGCCATTTTTTTAAGTATAGTGTCGAGGTCGTAGAGGGGGCGGGATTGGATGTCCAGAGAGACCTTGCGGTCAGGGACTCCCTCAAAGATGACGACATTTACACCGGTCTTGTTTTTGAGTGTTTGTAGAACTTCTTTGAAATTTACTTGATTCGCGTGGATGGAAATAAGATTGTCTTGAAGGTTCACCGATAGCTTGGCATCATCAGCGCCCGCTGGGGGAGTTCGGGCGATCAGATCAAAGGACAAGAACGCGCAAACAAGGGTGATGGTGATGAGGACACGCATTGAGAAAAAACAGTGCTTCCGCTCCGACATGGCTAAGCTCTCTCAGTGAAATATAAAGAACAAATCAAATTCAAGGTGGTATTGAGTCCAGGATTGACTCATATTTTACTTTTTTACATTGTAGCTTAAACTACGTGCAGAACCCTACATATTCATACGGAATTCCTTGCTGATTTCCCCGCGTATTCGTTCCTTTTTGACCGACATGAAGTGCAAAGCAACAATCGACAAAAAACCACAAAAAGGGGGAGGAGACATTGAGTGCCTCCCCCCTTTTTGACTGTTCATGGAAAGAACTGTTATGCGGTTCTTGTCATCTTGAACCGCCGGATTGCCACGAAGGCCCCTGCCAAAAGACCGAGCATCAGAACTATAACCATGATCTTCTGCGCAGATGTCGTATGGAGCGCCACATAACCGGCACCAACTGCCGGCATCAGGCCGACACGAACCGCCGCACGAAGGGTGTCATGTACCGCGATGAAATCCGCTATCGGAGGTGACAACCTGTAGTACGCATCCACGAAAGCGCTTCCCGCCTTTGTGGGCAGCAGATACACATCCCTGAAATCACGCAGGATCTTGACATGGCTTTCAAAGGGTGATCCGTAAGCCGCAGTGGCAATGAAGCAGTTGCTGCTGCTAAGGGGGCTACTGCCACTACTACCGCCGATTCCAAAGACGGAGAGGTGATTAACCCAGAATGTCACATAGCCGTTTGCATAATCAACCGGCTGGATAATCTGAGACGTGGGAACCGCCGTGGCAGTGCCCGCAACCATGTCAGCCAGAGAAGTTGCCTGATAAATCACATAGGTTCCTGCATCAAGAGAGCCTTCAGTAACAACTGCCGGATCAAACTTAATGGTAATTTCAATACGCTGGATATCCGCATTGTCAACCGGATCACCATTTTCATCTGTCATCACAACCTCAACGATCTCTGAACCGGTGATTTGCGTGGCGCCGGCAACGCTCGCATCCGCTTCAACAATAGCTACAGTCACACTGTCCAGAATATCTCCAGTCAGACCCCCGGGAGGCAAATTGACATCGGTGCCACCTATAGTGGTGGGCGTTACACCACCGTCCACATTCGGATTTGGTATATCCGTTGTTGTCGGCGTTGTGGCGGATTTAACATAAGTCCAGCTCTTTGTCGCCTTGTAGCCGTTGTCGACATCCCTGTCATCACTCACATCCGCATAAACGGTGATGGTGAAATTCTCATAGGCATCGTGGGTAAAGGACCAGGCTTTGGTACCAACTCCAACAGTCTCGAATGCATCAAGCGTTACTGCATTGCCATCCGCATCTTCAACTTTGATTTCGGCTGCGGTTCCGTCAAATTCCTGCCATGGACCCGTTCCAGCTTCAGCTGTTATCTTCACCAGCACCTGGTCGTCTGTGCCGTCCACATCAGAATCCTGTGGAGTTCCGGTAACGGATATAATCGTCACCGGTTTCAGTGTAATATCGGCAGTGGTTGCACCCAAAGCTACCGCTGTAAGCACTCCCAGACCGGCATCTTCATCGAAGATGTACCCCGTTGTTTTGAATTCAAGGGTAAACGGACCGGCATCGACATAATCACCCGACACGGAGAAGGTGTAAGACCCATCAGCAGGACTGGCTAACGATGTGATAATGCTCCCCTCACCGTCTTTGATATAATCACCTGCATCGGTCTTGACTTGGATGGAAATGAGCCCATAAGGCGAACCATCACTCAGTGTGACGGTGCCGTCAATTGTTCCGCCTCCTACGGCTAATGCCTCAAGGACAATGTCACCAGCCTCTATCTCATCACCTGTGACAATCTTATCAATGTATCCGCCCTTTTGGATAAAGAACTTGTAGGTCACTCCGGACTTGGAGAAACCGGTTATTGTAAATTCACCGGTAGTAACATCGGTAATAGCTGTTTTGGTTAGATCGCTTGTGCAGGTTATCATTGCCAAACCAACCGGAAGTCCTTCTGTATCAACCAGCGTTCCGGAGTAAGACACGATCGGAACAACTCTGAAGACACCTGACCAGAGTGTATCCAGGCCCGCCTCAATAAGTCGCGCCACATCGGCATCATCAGAAGCGCTGTCCAGCGCTACCTTCACCCTGAAGGATGCCATCTCATCAATACCGTTTGTGAAGTCAAACACGTTGTCCGCATCTGTCGGCGAGTCATCCGCAAATGATCCACAATTTTCAGCCGTCACTTCAACACCGTCAAGATCAAGGGCGCTGTACGTGTAAACATTGACGGCAGTAGGACCACCGGTAATAGTATATGTGTCTGTACCCTGGTTATCATTGTAAGTGCCCGCATCCTCTGGATTAGCCCCAATAAACTTCGTGGCCACAAACTTCATCGGAACACGGACCTTCAAGGTCGTCGCGGTCAGGCCGGGATTATCCTGATCGGTAAGAGTTACCGTATATATACCAGCTCCATTTGCCGCGAAGAGGTCAGCAGGAACTACATCAAATGTTGTCGCTGTCACAGTAGTGCCTACCTGTGTGCTCTCCCAATCTTCCACGGTCCAGTCATAGGTTCTGGTTGCATCAGCGGCTTTCAGCGTGGTTGTTTCGCCCAGACTCAAGAGCGGATATGTTGACGGTGTCCCATCAACGTATCCGGCCGGCGTCTCGGAAATAGCCATTCCCGGATAGACAGTAACAGTCGCGGTACCCGTAATATCGGTATACGTGCCGTCGGTGGCGGTTATTGTAGCTGTCTGTTTAGTGGTCACAGCCGCCGCGGTGAATACACCCGTTGTCGCATTTATCGTACCGGCATCGGCATTACTGCACGACCAGGTATAGCCGCCCTTGCCACCCGTTGCGGTAAAGGTCTGGGTGCCGGAGGCATCTACACTCGGAGTAGCCGGAGTGATGGTAATGGGATCGACGATCTCAATCTGCAGACTTACCGCATAGAAACCGTTTACAGTCTCAAAAATACCGTATGTCGCGTCCCTTACCTGAACAGTAAATGTTCCAGTTGCTACAGGCGTTATGTCCCCCGAAACAGCATCAACAGTAGCTACCGCCATGGTGGTGCTCTGGAACTCATACGGTGTAGTTCCGCCAGACACACCCACGGAGCCGTATGAAGTATTATCCTTAGCAATACCGATTTCCTCTGTCGGTGAGGTAATGGCAAGAGGATTGTAGATGGTTATCGTCACCGAATCCGTTAACTCGCCATCAGACGCGCTCGTCAACGTCAAGGTAGCCTCCTGGCTGCTGCCCTCTATGGTGGCCGGCGCCGTGTAGGTAATGGAATCGGCTGTAGTACTGTCAATTGTTCCGACACCGGTTAATGCCCAGAGGTAATCACCGGTAGTGCTGCCCAGACCGGTGAATGACCCGTTCTTCGGAGTCGAACCACTGGTTACAAGATGGACTCCGGTCGACGTATCATAGAATGGCGCCGCCGGTGAAGTAACATCAATGGAGAAGTTGACAATGGTAATCTCCACGCTTCCGGGATCCCCCGTCAAACCGGTCGAAGTGGCTGTTACCGTATCAGTTGTCGGAGGACTGGTAGGCACAGCCGCCCCTTGCGTGGTTATCGTAGTTGTCGCAACACCGTCTGTTGTGGTCGGTGATGCAGTGACTACTTTTAAATATGTTCCGGTTGTTACAGCAAAAGCAACTGTCCTTCCGCTGTCGGACGTAACCACATTACCGTTGGCATCCTTGACCGTGGCTGTCAGGGTCGTTGTCCCCTTGCCCTCACTGGCCAGAGTACTCTTCACAGCAGCCACGCTGAACTGCGTTGCCGTGCCTGGCGTAAAGGTAACAGCAACTGTTCCAACCGTATCTGCGCCAACCTTGGCCGTAACCGTCTTTGCCTCTGCTTTGGTTGATGCTATCGTGCCCGTCGCCTGACCGGAAGCATCGGTAACCGCAGCGGGCTGCACAATGGCATTGTCCGTCCCCGTCGCTGTAAGTGTAACCGTCTGACCGGGCACAGGATTGTCAAGGACGTCAATCAAAGTAACAGTTATTATCGCCGTGGCTCCGCCATCCGTCGTTACTTCGGCCGCGGAGGTTTCAACTGTGGAATTGCCCGTATCAAACGCCGTCGCGGCAAAAGCCACCGTAGCCGTGTCGGTTATGGTCGTTGCACCAACCTTGGCCGTAATAGTCTTTGTTTCGGCCTTTATAGAACTCAGCTGGAAGGTGGCCACTCCGGACGCGCTGGTCGGAGTTGCCAGATCAACCGGCACCGTGTAGGCCATGCCGTCGATATAATTACCGGTACCCGTCAGGGTTATATTGACCGTCTGACCCGATACCGGATTGTTGTTAGAATCTTTTATTGTCACAGTCACTGTGGAAGAACTGCTGCCGTCACTGCTTACCGAAACATCCGTCGTCGGGTCCGCGACAACTGCGGAAGTACCCGCATCTGGGTCGCCGGCTATCGATGTTGCTGTAGCGGTTCCGCTGTTTGAATTGCCTGTAAGAGCCTCCGTGGCAGTTATAGTCGCCGTCTCAACCGTTGTATGTGTCGTGTAAGCTGACTGTATCTCACCGCTGACTATCGATTTAGTGCCAAAACTACCATTGCCGGATGTCGCAAAAGTAACATCGGAGGTACTGACACACTCGTGCTCGGTGCCGTTGATGAGCACCTGGGCCGTCATCGTGACAGGCTGACCTGCCGCAACATCGGTGGTCGATGCGGGTGTGACAAGAACGGTGGTTGTTACATCGGTAATGGTGAAGGTGGAGTTAACTGAAGCAACTGCCACTGTATCTAAATCTGCATTTGAAAAATCCGTATTCGAAAATTGAAGATCACTATTCTTATATGCAGTTGCTTTCACTGTAAAATTAAATGTATAGAGTATTGATTCTGCCTCCTGACTAATGTCGGCTAAATCTGCAAAATTCGCATAAACATATCTATTCGAGCCTGTTCCTGCCAGATCACTTGTTATTGAAATGCCTGGAATTACATCTCCTTTTTCTGAACTAACATATTCAAGAACATTCGAATCATAATTTAATCTAAATTCTCCCCCCGCAATACCTGAAGGATTATCCATTATAACATTAACGGAAACTGAGCTTCCCGGATCTCCTGATACTGAAGGTGAAATTGAAAGGCTTTTAGCATAACAATTCGCCGCGACCGAAAAAGTTAAAAAGAAACTAATAAAAAAAATAAGCATTACTTTGTATATTCTTGCTTTCATAAAATGGCTCCTTCTTGCAGTATTTGTTTTCTAAAAACTTTCAATTATTCCCGCAGCATATTTTAGAATATTTATTGCATCCTTATAGTTTACGATTCCGTCAGCGTACGTGTCTCCTAAGAGGCCGTCCGAGAATTCAATCGCTGGCAAACAACCTCTTTGGAAATAAGTATCAAATTTCGTCAAATCATTTTATGAAAAGTCATTGTCCTCAACAGAAATCACCTTCCGGCTATTGATCGCATCC
>Ga0307992_1002100_pt1 | contig 11462 bp, 4 predicted proteins | sample EllFjometagen133_FD_203162 | JGI IMG/M metagenome (GOLD analysis project Ga0307992, IMG submission 203162) | Marine microbial communities from Ellis Fjord, Antarctic Ocean - #133 | ecosystem: Environmental > Aquatic > Marine > Unclassified | place: Southern Ocean | collected 2014-10-08
GGAAGGGGCAGAGCGAATTGCCACCAATATGCCCATTCAGGGCACGGCAGCTGACATTATCAAATTGGCCATGATTCAAGTACACAAACGGATTAAAGCTGAAGGTCTGAAAAGTAAGATGATTCTTCAGGTTCATGATGAATTGGTATTTGAAGTTCCTGACGATGAAGTAGAAGTCCTTTCAGCCCTGGTGAGAGAGACCATGGAACATGCTGTGGAGCTGGATATTCCCTTGACTGTAGATATTGGTATTGGGGAAAATTGGCTGGAAGCTCATTAGATTATTCCTGAGATTATTTCCCTAAAAATCCTAAATTAATTAGTTAATAAATATTCCTAATTAACTAACCCGCATTATATTTGAAGACACGTTATTTGTCTGATCAGTTTGGTGATTCATTAAATAGTCCTGCTTCAGGTCCATTTAATTGAAATATTTTGCACGAAGTAGCTCTGGACAAAAGTTTTAAGTCTGGTTTACTAAGGGCAATAAATAGTAGAAATGATGTATTTGAGACGTTCTGTTGATGGAGGATCTGTCATGAAGAAATTGATTATAATCGCTCTCGCTGCAAGTTTGATTGTACAGACTGGTTTTGCTCAGAATAAAATGGGTCAAACAGGGGCGCAATTCCTTAGTGTGGCCTCAGATGCCTGGGGTGGGGGTATGGCAGAAGCCATGACCATTATTGAGATGAGGAGCGCCTCATTGCTCTTTAATCCTGCCGGGATGGCGCGTATGGATGCTACCATTGATATCATGGCCAGTCAAAACCAATGGATTGCCGATATAACTCATAATCTATTTACTGTGGCTTTCAATCCTGCTGGTGGAAAATATGGCGTTTTTGGCGCTTCACTGATGACAGTGGACTATGGTGAGATGCAGGGGACTATGGTTTGGCAGAATGATAAAGGTTACATCGACACGGAGATGTTGACCCCCAGTGCTTATGCTGCTGGTGTGGGTTATGCAAAATATCTGAGTGACAAATTTGCAGTCGGTGGTCAACTTAAACATATCGGTTTGAATTATGGCAGGAGTGTTTTTCCTGATGAAGATGGTAATGCTGATACAGTTAAAAGCCATATCGCCTTTGCCAATGCCTTTGATGTAGGCACCATTTTTAAAACAGGCTGGCATAGTCTAGCCTTTGGTATGTCCGTGAGAAACTTCTCTGATGTAGTAAAACTGGAAAAAGAGAGTTTTCAATTGCCTCTGACACTATCACTAGGAATTGGAATGGATGTTTTTGATTTGTTTCGTGACAGTATGGGCGATCAGCAGCTTCAGGTTGCTGTAGATGCATTGCATTATCGTTCGCATCCCGAGCAGTTGAAAATTGGTATTGAATATAAGCCTGTGGATTTATTGGCCCTGCGGACAGGGTTTTACACCAGTGAAGATGAGAATGCGGACGGCTTTGATGAAAATGACCTGACCTTTGGGGTAGGCATTCAACAATTCGGATTGGTATTTGATTACGCCTACACACCTAAGGGCGTATGGAACGAAGTACATCGTGTCTCGGCACGATTTTCATTCTGAGATCTGGGGAGGATAAGAAAATGACTTTTGCGAAACTCTTTTTAAAAGCAGCTATTCTTCTCGGTGCATTGAACCTCGCTTTTGCAGGTCAAACGGGAAAAATATCAGGAACGATTACAGACGGCCAGAATGGTGAAGCACTTGTAGGTGTCAACATTATTGTCGATAAGCTTGGCGTTGGTGCGACTACAGACATAGATGGTAAGTATTACATTTTAAATCTCCCACCGGGAATCTACACCATTCGCTTCATGATGATTGGCTATGCTCCAATTATTAGCGAAGAAGTTGGTATCGCCATGGATCAGACCACCATGATTAACCATGAGATGACCTACAAAGTGTTGGGTGTGGATGAAGTAAGAGTTACCGCGACTCGTCCCATTGTGGTGAAGGATTTGTCCGCGAGCCAAATGTACATTAAAGAAGAAGCTATTGCTGAAATACCAGTAGATAACGTGGCAAGCCTGGTTGGTTTACAGGCGGGAGCTGAAGGCATTTCAATTCGTGGCGGTGGCAGTTCGCAAACCGCTTTTATCGTTGATGGCTTCCAACTCAATGATGGGCGTTCAAATACGCCTACTCTGGCATTGTCGCTAAGTTCTGTAAAGGAAGTCCAGGTTCAATCTGGTGGTTTTAATGCTGAATACGGCAACATTCGTTCTGGAATTATTAATGTGATTACAGCGGAAGGAGCGCAAACTGGATACACAGGTTCATTTTCATATTACTATACACCGCCAGCTCCAAAAAATTTCGGGATATCTCCTTACGATTCTGATGCATATTACTTAAGACCATATCTGGATGACAATGTGGCCTGGCTGGGAACCAGTGGTGAAAATTATACAGATTTGAATTCGAATCAGGAGCATGATACCAATGAACCGTTTGAAGACTATAATGGTGATGGGGTATGGACAGGCTGGGACAGCTATACCAAAGCTCAATATGTGGATTTTGAAGGGTGGAATGCCCGCTCATTGATCACCCTCCAGGATGATGATCCAACCAACGATTTAACTCCTGCAGCTGCTCAACGTGAATTCCTCTGGAAACATCGCAGGGAAGGTTTTATTACCGAGCCTGACCACATCCTCGATTTTGGTTTTGGTGGTGGTGTCCCTGGAATGGAGACCCTTGGCAATACAAGATTCTACTTGAGTCACCGTAGTGAAACCTCAAATTTTGTGGTGCCCCTGTCACGTGATGCCTATAAAACCAATACGACCCGTCTGAAATTGAATTCAGACATCTCAAAAAGCATGAAATTGACCACTACTATGGCATATTCAGAAGAGCGGTCATCAAGTACCTATAGTTGGACAACCACGCCGACGGGATCTCTGGTAAGCTCGAATTACACCGTGGCAAGTCTGGTAAAAGGAGGCAGTAATATTCTATTTATGCCTGCTTACTACAGTCCCGCTGATATTTATCGCACCAATATCGGTTTCAAACTTAATCATATGTTAGATGAGAGCAGCTTTTATGAAGTGGTCTATCAATACATGAGAAATAAGTATTTCACATTTGGAACTGAAGCTCGCAGCGATAGTCTTTATGAAATCTCACCCGGCGTTTGGAGAGATGAAGCCCCCTATGGCTATGATGGCGGAGAGTGGATGAATCTTGGCCGCGATAACAGCCTTATTCAGAATCACTCATTCAAATTTGATTATACCCGTCAAGCCAACGACAAGAATCAGATAAAAACGGGTTTTGCATTCAATTATGCTGACTTGCAAATACGTTCTTCTACTGAAAGTGAAAAGGACACCTGGACTCGAGCACAGATCTATGACAGGCCACCCTACAGTATGGCACTGTATATCCAGGATAAGCTGGAGTATGAGGGTTTTATCGCCAATGTTGGGCTGCGTGGTGAGATGAACAATCCCAACGCACCCATTTATGAGTTAGACGTCTATGATCCCACCTTTGGACAAGGTTATGGAACCGATCTGGAAGAAACTGCTGAAACAACTGATGCCACTGCCATCTGGACATTGAGTCCTCGGTTGGGTGTTTCTCATCCCATTACCGATCATTCTAAATTGTACTTTAACTATGGCCATTTTCATTCTGAACCCGCTTCTTCTTATAGGTTTCGCCTCCAACGCGAATCCAATGGGCAAGTGACTTCAATTGGGAATCCAAATCTCGAGCTGGAAAGAACCATTGCTTATGAGCTGGGTTATTCCCATAGTTTTTATGAAAAGTATCTCTTGAATATCGCAACCTATTACAAGGATGTCTCCAAACAACCCGGTTGGATTACCTACACCAATGTGGGCGGCTCAGTTAATTACATCATTCCCGAGAATAATAATTATGCAGATATCAGGGGAGTTGAATTTACCCTGTCCAAACTTGAGGGGAAATGGTTTACCGGTTTTGTGAATTACACATATATGGTAAGTACCTCCGGATACTTTGGTCTGCGTCACTATTATCAGGATCCCATCGAACAAAGGGATTATGAGAAAATTAATCCGGTCGAATCAAGATCGGTACCTACACCATATGCCCGCTTGAATCTGGTGTTCAAAACGCCTCAGAAATATGGACCTGCCCTAGGCGGATTCAGACCCCTGGAGGACTGGAGGTTGACTTTCCTAACCAGCTACCGGTCAGGGTCCACCTGGAATTGGACAGAGAACAACCGTACCCGCTATCGACCCTGGGTTGACACATATAGCGTGAGTAGTCGACTCTCTCGAACCTTCAAATCAAATATGGGCGATCTTGAATTCTTCATGGATGTCTCCAACGTTTTGAATTCAAAATGGTTGAGCTATGCTGGTTTTGCTGGAAGCAGAGATTGGCAAGCCTATCGTGCATCGCTACATCTGCCGTGGGAAGAGGGAACTGAGCACGGGAGTGATCAATTGGGTGATTACAGGTTATGGGACACTGAATACCGCCCCATTTTTGCGGTTGACAGTCTTGGGATCATCCAGGGCGCACGTCAATCTCACGAGATATATTGGGACAAGAGCAATGATACCTATAGAAAATGGGATGATAGTACTGAAGACTGGGATGAGAATGCAATCAGTCAATCAGATATGGATAAATTGATTGAAGACAAGGCATATATCGATATGCCCAACATACGATCCATGAGTTTTCTTAATCCGCGCCAGATTACCGTTGGCGTAAGAATTAAGTTTTGAGGTTGACCATGAAGAAAATGACAATTATTACTATATGCCTTACGCTATTTGCTGTCAATATCCATGCTCAGGTATCAGCTTCGGAGAAACGCTACCTACGTGTGGGATCTCTCCAATCCCATTTTTCTGCCTATGGCTCTGAGCGTGCCTGGACAGGTACCTATTATGAAGGTTTACGCTGGCCAGCCCAATATCCCTATCAGGATAACTCAGTCATCAAACGAGCCTGGGTTGCCTGTCAGGATTTCAAGGATGAGGAGGGTGTGGATTTTTCCAGTTATGCTGTTTATTTCTACCTGGGAGACGAGGGAATTTCACTGTTTCCCATGTCAATTAAGGAGAGTGCTAAATTTGCCAATCCCACTATCTATGTTGATGGTGAAGATTTAACATCCATCTTTGCCAATGAAATTGATACGGTGGACGCAAATCAGATTCCAGATCGTATCATCACCAATGTTGTGAATACATCAATGGGTCTCACACAAACGCGTACAATTCTGGCGTCTAGCCAGCAATATCATGACAATTACTTTATCAAAATCTATACCTTTACCAATACAGGCAACATTGATTGGGACGCAGACATTGAGTTGACAGATTCCCTGCGTGGAGTACGAATGGGCTGGGGGACTCGCTATAGCATGGGCCGGGAGACGGCCTCCTATACCGAAGGGAGTCAGTCCTACGGTCAACACAGCTGGGTCACCAAGCGCGGTGAAACCTATCCCGATCACTATCAGGATGTCATTACGGTCGCAGATCCTATTAAGGATTGGATTCGAGCTGGTTGGTCATATCTGGGTCAGTCAAATGCCCTGACCTGGGACAATATTGGTGCTCCAGATAGGAATGGGAGTGGCCGTTTGGTTTCTCCACATCACACAGGATCGGCTATTCTGCATGTAGATGTGAGTGCCACCGATTCCAGTGACAATGTGAATCAGCCTACATTTTTAGGCTGGCATGCTGGAGATATTTACCCCTCTGTTGGATATCAACGTGTAGAGGATATTCCAGGCATGACGGCTGTCTACAGTATGTTGAGTGGCAATCCCCACAATGGCCTGGGTGGTAACGAACGGATGGATGAGGAAAACCTGCTCTCCATTACCCACCGCCTTGATCCTTACACGATTCATGGAAATGGGGGTGGTACCAATGTTATGATGACCTATGGCCCCTTTGATCTTGCCCATGGTGAGAGTGTTGTCATAATCGAAGCCGAGGGAATTAACGGAATCAGCCGAGAGGTTTGTGAAGAGGTCGGTGCGAGATGGCAGCAGGCATATAAAGATCCAACAGACACGGGTCCCTTTGATCTTCCAGATGGATCAGCAACCTCAGCAACCACGGATAAAGACGTCTATAAAAATTCCTGGGTCTATACGGGCAAAGATTCCATCATGCTAACCTTTAGTCGTGCGCTGAGAAACTTCGACAATGGTTTCAATATTCCTCTACCACCACAGCCACCTACAAATTTCAATGTTGAATCGGGTGGAGATCGTATCAGTCTGAGCTGGTTAGCCAGTCCTTCTGAAGCTGATACAGATTTTGGAGGCTATCGAGTTTTTCGGGCTATTGGTAAACCTGATACAACTCATGAGGAGATATTTGCCTGCGGAATAGGTACGGATCACCCCACTATAGAATATTATTTTGATGATACAACACCAGTCCGTGGTCAGGCATACTATTACTATCTAGTTGCTTTTAATGATGGGTCGAATAATCAGACTGAGATGAATCCCAGAGGTTCCCTGCATAGTGGACGGTTTTACACCCAAACCACAAAATCCGCTGTGCTGAAGCGTCAGGCAGGTGACGATCTGGAAGCCATTCGGGTCGTACCGAATCCTTTTAATATTCGCAGAAGTGGTACCAAGCTGGATTATCTGGGGGAGGACAACAAGCTTATGTTCCTCGACATACCCGGCCAGTGCATCATTCGTATTTATACAGAACGTGGAGACCTGGTTACAACCATTAATCATACTGATGGTAGTGGGGATGAGGAGTGGCGCGAGCTAACTGATTTCAGGCAAACTTTGGTCAGTGGTGTGTATCTCGCGCATTTTGAGATGGCTGATGGTCGATCCACCTATCGTAAATTTTTGATTATCAGGTAGAACCTTAATGGAATCTAGCAGTTAATAAAGTTTATGTATTAACTCTTTGCCGTTTATATTTACGGCAAGATAATAGTTTGGGAATAATATTTTGGAGTTCCGCTTTAATGTTGACGAATTATAGAATTTGTGTTCAAAAGCATTATAAATCGAGGATTAGGAAATGAAGAAGCTGTATAGCCTGTTGCTCTTGTGTTTATTAAGCACAGCAATACTTGCATCAACTACGGGAAAAATCACTGGTGTTATTACCGATAACGAATCAGGCGAACCCCTCATTGGTGTGAATGTCATTATTAGCGAATTAGGCATGGGTGCCGCGACGGACTTTAATGGGTACTTCGCCATTCTCTCTGTATCACCCGGTTCCTATAGTCTTTCGGCCAACTACATCGGGTATGGATCGGTCACTTACAGTGATGTTCAGGTGAGAATTGATTTGAACACAACCCAAAATTTTAAGCTATCCACATTGGCTCTTAAAGGTGAAGAAGTTATCATTGTGGCTACGAAGCCTGTTGTTCAGCAGGATGTTGCTTCCAGTCAACGACATATGAGCTCAGATGAAATTGTCGATATGCCCATTAATAGTGTTAGTGATGTGGTTGGCCTGCAAGCGGGAATCTCAGGTCTGTCAATTCGTGGTAGCAGCTCAAATGAAATGACCATGATGATGGATGGGGTGACCCTTAAGGATGATCGTACAGGAGCCCCTGTCTCAGGTATCCCGATGAGTTCAGTAAAGGAAATCATGATTCAGTCTGGTGGTTTTAATGCTGAATACAGTGATCTCCAATCGGGTCTGATCAATGTTGTGACCCGTGAGGGCGGCAAGGATAGTTACTCCATGAGTTTCTCATATAGATACAGTCCTCCTACACCCAAACATTTTGGAATGTCCCTGTTTGATAAAGACGCCTATTTCATGCGACCCTATTTAGATGATGATGTCGCCTGGACTGGCACAGATAATGGTGCATGGGACGAATATACTCAAGAAAGATATCCTACATTTAGTGGTTGGAATAAGGTCTCTGAACAACTCCTCTCAGATGAGGATCCTACCAATGATTTAACTCCTAGTGGGGCTAAGCGACTTTTTGAATGGCAGGTCCGACGTGATGGTGAAATTACCAAACCAGACTACAAAATTGATGCGGGATTTGGTGGTCCCGTGCCCGGTATCAGCAAGGCTTTAGGCAATCTAAGATTCTTTGCATCATACACAGGTACACAGAATATGTATCTCACTCCCATGTCAACTGATGGATACAGAAATTGGGTAGGAACCCTTCGCTTAACATCTGATATCAATACAAAAACAAAACTTTCCGTTTCAACCTTCAATAAAAACACATCTGCATCTACTTCAAGTGGGTCAGGTAATCCCAGTATATTTTCCAGTGTATGGGGAGTAGCTAGTGTTTTTGGTACAAATTCCCAACAGTCCTGGAAACTTCTATATCCTGACTACTATTGCCTCACGGATATCAATACCAATATGGTCTCAGCCAAGCTGACGACTTTGATCAATTCTAATTCCTACTATGAAGGTATTGTTGAATATTCTAAAACAAGCTATGATACCAATCCTGGGGAGCGTCGTGATTCTACCCTGTATAATATTTTCTCTGGTACCGAAGAATTTCTAACTGATGAAGGTCCTTTCGGATTTGATGATGGAACTTCAGCGTCCATAGCTGGAATATTCTCAATGGGTCTCAAGAGTAACGCACGAGATACATCAAGCACATCACGGTTTAAGGTCAAGTTTGATTACACCAACCAGGTGAATCAGCACAATCAAATTAAAACGGGTGTACAGTTTGAATATTTTGATTATAACATGAATTATGGCGCCATCAACCCCGTCCTGCCAGTTGGAAGACCTTTCAGTAAATGGCATCGTAGTCCCTATCAGATGGGACTCTATGTTCAGGATAAGCTGGAATTTGATGGTTGGATTGCCTCGATTGGTGTGCGTGCTGAATACTTTGATCCCAATACGGACTGGTATGATGTAGATATCTATGACGATGTTTTCTTCTCGTCCAACTATAGTGATGATATCGAGGATGATATTCCTACCAAAAAAGCCAAGGGAACCTTCACACTTTTACCCAGAATTGGAATTTCTCATCCTATTTCTGTCAATTCAAAATTGTACTTCAACTATGGTCATATGCGTCAGAAATTTAATCCAGATGAACTCTTTGGTGTCCGTCGTGTGACGGGTGGAGAAATGTCTACCTTTGGAAATCCTGAACTACCTATGGAAAAGACAGTAGCCTTTGAGTTGGGATATGATCAGGCTTTATTTGAACAGTACCTCATGCACATCTCGGCCTACTACAAGGATAAATCAGATCAATCCTCAACCATCACTTTTGAAAGTAATACTGTAGATTATTCCCAATATGCAGCCATTTTTTATCAGGATATTCGTGGATTCGAATTTGAAATGCGCAAGAGCCGTGGTGATTGGTTAACTGGTTTTTTCAACTACACCTATTCCATCTATAGTTCAGGTCGTTTCGGTGTTCGTAATTTTTACCGGAACCCTGCAGAGCAGCGTGAAGAAGAAGCCAACTATGCGAGACAGGTGCAATACAAGCCTCTGCCTCAACCCAGGGCTAACATGAACATTGCTTTTCACACACCTAATTACTTCGGACCCGTTGTTGCAGGAGACAAAATCCTCAGTGATTGGCATCTCTCTTTTAATGGACGTTGGGTAGCTGGAGCCTGGGCGACGTATGGAAATGTTGCCGGTATTACAAATAACGTTCGCTGGAATGACACCTATAATATCAATACCAAGTTATCAAAGACGTATCACATGGGTCCCATCAATGTCACAGTTTTGGCTGAAGCTTTCAACCTGTTTAACTTTAAACACTTCTCAACTGCCAGTATGGCCACAGGTCAAAACTATGTGGATTATAAAGAGTCACTTCACTTTGCTGAAGATGTCTATGAAGAACTTGGCTTCAATCACATCAGTGGTGATGACCGTTTAGGTGATTACAGAGCAGATGATATTGATTATCAAGCCATGGATTTTCAGTATTCTGCATATGCAAATGATGGCTCTGCCCTGGGTGGTATAGAAGATATCTACTATTGGATTGAAGAAGAAGATATGTATATGAGTTATTCAGCCGCTGACAATGACTGGACTCAGATTGATGATGGAACTGTCCAGAAAGTTATCGACGACAAAGCTTATATCTACAATCCACCCAATGAATCGCTCATGTTTCTATCACCCCGTGACATTTTTATGGGTGTAAAACTGTCGTATAATTTCTAATTCAACTGTATTGAGAATTATTCAAGGAATTCATATGAAACGAAAACTATCAAGAATCAAGATCAGCACACCTTCAAGTGTGATTATCCTTTTGCTGATCCTTGCCATGGTAAGCCTGAACTTTGCCGCTGAATTCCGGTGGATAAAAGTTGGAAGTTTGCACAACTTCTATCAGGCAATTGGATCAGAACCAGAAGAAGATGTTGGTTCTGAACAGCAATTTGGCATGCGTTGGAATGCATTTTATGATCACCAGGATATGCAGGCAGCCAAGGGCATGTGGATTGCAGTAGCTGACTATAATGATCCTGTTGCCAATGCCCATTTTGACTATAAAATATCCCATTGCGGACCTCGTCCACGTCCAGAAATTGCATCCAATGAGTTTATGCCCAGCGCATTTGGAATGACAGGTAGGTTTGCTGCACCAACCATTATCGTGGATGGTGAGCTGTCCTCGGACCTGGACTGGGATGATCTGGTTGATGATGGCGGTTATAATGTATTTCAAAAGGCCGACCGGCAGATTTACAATTCTGTAAATACATCAACAGGTATCTCCTTTGACAGAAATATCTATGCTTTCAGTCAGCAATACTATGACAACTTCTTTATCTCTGAATACACTTTTGTCAATACGGGTGTTGTCAGTCTAGATACAACCATTTCTCACAGTGAAACTCTGGATGGGGTTTATTTTCATTGGCAATTCAGAAATGCCATTGCTGGTGAAGGTACTGTCGAAGGCTCTGGCATCGATTGGGTGGGTCGCAGGGGCTGGGGAACACCTCAAAATTGTCGCTGGGGTATGAATACCATGAACAGTGTCATTGGTGAGGATCCAGGTAATCCCCAAACTTCATCCATGTTTTCTGATGAATTTGGACGCATGGGAATTGATGAATATGATTTCGACGATGAGATGATGCGCGCCATTTATTCCTGGCATGGTCGTCATTCTACATTGAGTTATGATAATATTGGATCTCCAAACCTACAGGGTTGGTTAGCTGATGGTTTGATGGGCGCCTCTCAATTTATGGGTTCCGTTGTATTGCATGCCGATGTATCTCCAGCAGATCATTCCGACAATGCTAATCAACCTATCACAACCCAAAAAATTGAATCCAACGATGCTGAAACGGTCAACAATAATCAGTTCAGCAGTTCCCGTATGGAGAGAGCTTATACCCAATTTGTAGCGGCTGGTCATGAACCACTGAGCCATGCTGAGCAGGTGAAATCACAGGGTCAATTCCCTGATCAGTTCTCAGTAGCTGGTGGCTATT
>Ga0307992_1002101_pt1 | contig 11456 bp, 10 predicted proteins | sample EllFjometagen133_FD_203162 | JGI IMG/M metagenome (GOLD analysis project Ga0307992, IMG submission 203162) | Marine microbial communities from Ellis Fjord, Antarctic Ocean - #133 | ecosystem: Environmental > Aquatic > Marine > Unclassified | place: Southern Ocean | collected 2014-10-08
ATTCAGGAAGAGATCCTGTTTTTAGGACCATTTAAACTTAATAAAATCCCTGAATATAAACTCCGCAGTTTAATAAGTGAACCTGATTGGCAAGAACAACAAATAATTTGGCAAAAATTACTCCAGGATTAGTATCTCTGTTTTCATTTCCCTGATTCCTAGTAAATGATTTAAATATCAACTCATAACCTTCTTAATATCGCCAATATAACCATTTACTAAAACCAATTCCCGAATGCTTGATTTAGAGATAAAGAGATACTCTAAAACGATTATTTTGGAGATTTCAAGCTAAGAGAAACATCTAATTGAATAGCTGCCAATTCTTTGAATATTGGGCTATTTATATCTGCCCTAACCCTTTGACACGTTTAAATATAAAAAAGACCTGATAAGAATTGCTTATCAGATCTTTTTTTATCTCTCAAACTGATGTTCGAGAGATTTAAGTGGTTGCCCCGCATGGACTCGAACCATGAATAAATGAACCAGAATCACTCGTGTTGCCAATTACACCACGGGGCAAAAACTTCAGCATATAGCGTCTAGGGTTTAGCAATTAGTTCATAAAACTCTACGCTTCTAGCCGCTAGCCGCTAAACGCTATTCGCTAATCGCTATAGATTATCAAAGTTCTTTTAAATTGTCAAATATACTGGTTTTAAGTATTATCTTTTTTATTATCTTCTGTAATCGAGAAACTGATCTTTCTTTCCCCAGAAACTCAATAACTTCAAAAATACCAGGGCTCACAGTTCCGCCGGTTAATGCTACCCGAACTGGATGGATAATATCTCCGGCCTTGATCCCCATCTGGGCAACAAGACCGCGGATGCTTTCTTCTATTGCTTTATGTTCAAAAGGCTCAGTTTTTTCAATAGCCTGTTTGAATTTTTCAAGATAGCCTGCAACCTTAGGCTTGATCAGGAATTCATTGACCGCAGATTCATCATAATTAACATTATCAATAAAGAAAAAACCAGCAAGCTTTGCAAAATGATCCAATGTAGGCAGCCTGGTCTTATAAAGCGCAATAAGGCCTCTCAGCCAATCCTTATTGCAATCATCTTTTATATAATCTTTTTCTTTTAAAAGCGGCACAATAAGCCCCATAAGCGCTTCAATGTCCATTTCCTTGATATACTGTCCGTTTACCCAGCTCAAACGGTTAATATCAAAAACAGCCGCTGTTTTATTAATACGCTTGAGTGAAAATTCCTTTATCAGGGCATCTGCGCTGAACATTTCCTTATTTGTTCCCGGATTCCAGCCAAGCAAAGCCAGATAATTAACCAACGCTTGCGGCAAAAATCCCTGTTTTTTATATTCGCTTATCGCAGTAGCCCCGTGACGCTTGGACATTCGCGCGCCGTCTTCTCCATGTATCATGGGAATATGTACAAACTTGGGAGGCTTAAAACCCAGGGCCTCATAAAGCATTATCTGCTTGGGAGTATTGGCAATATGATCGTCTCCCCTTATTATATGCGTTAAACCCATCAAGGCATCATCTACAACACAGCAGAAATTATAAGCCGGTGATCCATCTGATTTCATTAAGACCTGGTCTTTTAGCTGTTCTGTATCAACAGCTATCTCCCCTCTTAAAACATCAAAAAAACGGATCTTAGCCTCTTGAGGAATTTTGTAAATTACCGCCTCGCCTTCTTTATAAGCCTTTCCCTCTTCAAGAAGTTTCTGAGCGTGTTTCTTGTAAATATCAAATCTCTCGCTCTGATAATAAATTTCATCCCAGTCAAGCCCCAGCCATTTAAGACTATCCAGAATTTCTTTCAGATACTTGGACTCTGAACGGATCATATCTGTATCTTCAATGCGAAGAATAAACTTCCCCTTTGTAGAGCGGGCATACAGCCAGTTAAACAGGCAGGTACGCGCGCCTCCGATATGCAGAAATCCAGTGGGTGATGGAGCAAAACGAACTACAGGCATAGATTACAATCCTTGTTAATAGTTATGAGTTACTGATTTCAAATAAAAAGGTAAAAGTTAAAAGGCAAAAGGTCAAATAATCTTTTCACAAACAGCTGTTTTGTGTTTTTGCTCTTATGCTTCATCCTTTTTACTTTTTACTTTTTACTTATCATTACTTTATTATCAAAGCTTCATAGAATTCTTTTACAGACTTAGCTATCCCTTTAGGGTTCAGGCCGCATTCAGCCAGCAATTTATTACGCTTATTATGCCTGAGAAATCTATCTGGAATACCTAATATCTTTACCTGAACAGGATTTATTATATTATTATGCACATACTCGCAAACAGCACTTCCAAATCCTCCCAATACAGTACCGTCCTCTATGGTTATTATAGCCTTAAACTTTTCTGATTTTTCCCTGATCATATCCTCATCTAAAGGCTTTACAAAACGAGCATCAACAACCTCAGCATAAATATCATCACGCAACAATAACTCCGCTGCCTCTAAGGCAGGCGCAACCATACTTCCCAAGGCAATTATCGCAACATCTTTTCCCTGTCTTAAAACCCTTGATTTTCCGATAGGAATAATTGCATTTGTTTTCTCAAACGGCAACTCAGGTACGCAGTCTTTTGGATAACGGATAGCACAAGGCGGTTTCATAGATACACCCAATTTAAGCATTTTTTCAAAATCATCCTTATCAGACGGAGCCATGACCACCATATTCGGAATAAGACGTAAATAAGCTATATCAAAAACACCGTTATGCGTAGGCCCGTCATCAGACACAATCCCCGCCCGATCAAGAGCAAATACAACCGGCAGCTTTTGAAGGCAAATATCGTGAATCAACTGGTCAAGGCCTCTCTGCAGAAAAGTTGAATAAATCGCAACTACCGGCTTAAACCCACCACGCGCAAGGCCAGCGGCAAACCCGACCGCATGTTCCTCAGCTATACCTGTATCAAAAAATCTATCCGGAAACTCTTCGCTAAACTTACCAAGCCCGGTGCCTTCGGGCATTGCCGCAGTAATTGCTATAATTTTATCATCTTTGCGGGCAAGTTCGACCATCTTATCACTGAAAACTTGTGTGAATGTCTGTCCGCTTGATTTGCACATTGTACCTGAACATATTTCAAACTTACCAGCGCTATGATATTTTGCCGGTGAATTTTCCGCATGTTCATAGCCTTTGCCTTTTTTTGTTATTAAATGCACAATACTCGGCTCATTTAATTTTGAGACATTTTGAAAAGTCTCGATCATCATCGGAATATCCTGGCCGCTTATCGGACCAAAATACCTAAATCCCAACTCCTCAAACCACATTCCGGGAACCAATAGTTTTATCAACCCTCTTTCAAGACGTTTTGCTGCACGCAGAGTCCTAAAACCAAACCAGGGAACCCGCTTAATAAGTCTTTCAACATCACTTCTTATTTTGTTATAAATAGGGCTGGCTGTAAGACGGTTTAGATATTTGCTTAAGGCTCCAATACTCGGAGATATACTGTGTTCATTATCGTTAAGAACAATCATTAAATTCTTATTTAAATGCCCGGTATGATTCAGCGCCTCAAATGCCATGCCGTTGGCAAGCGCCGCATCTCCTATAACAACCGCTATTTTTCTTTTTTCCACAGCAATCAGATCACGCGCGCAGGCAAGCCCCAGTGCCCAGGAAATAGAAGTTGAGCTATGGCCTACGGTAAAAAAATCATATGTTGGATTTTCTTCAATATCAGGAAATCCGCTTATGCCTCCCGGCTGCCTTAAAGTAGAAAAATCCTTACTTCTGCCTGTTAAGATTTTATGCGTATAGGCCTGATGCCCCACATCCCAGAGGATAACATCCTCCGGCATATTTAAACAATAATGCAAAGCTATGGTAAGCTCTATTGTCCCCAGATTACTTGCCAGATGACCGCCTGTTTTGGAAACAGTATCAATTATCAGATGACGTATTTCCACAGAAAGCTTTTGCAGCTCCTGAATTGTGAGTTTTTTCAAATCGCTAGGCCTGTAAATCGATTTTAAATTTTTCTCCATGATATTGCCTCCTTTGATAGCCCTATTTTTAGTTATCAATCTCTTCTTCGTCAAAAGGACTCAACTTAAATTTATTGCCTTCTTTTTTTACCAGCACTTCAACCTTTTTCTGGGCCTCTTGCAGTCTTTTGCTGCAAATGCCAATCAATTTCATTCCCTCTTCATAATGCTTTAAAGACACATCAAGAGCTACATCATCGCCTTCTAATTCTCCGGCTATTTTTTCAAGCTTTTTCAGCGCCTGCTCAAAAGAAAGTTCTTTCATGATTTTCTCTCCTAGTATAATAATCAGCCATAGACTGGATCATGCCTGATTATACTGATTGTTAAAAAATTATACAAATTAATCCCGTTAGTAAATCCATGTCTGCAGGTTTTAAACTCTGAAATCAAGGCATTCTGGGATTATCTATTTATGGAACGTCTTTACCTGACTTATAATAACACCTTTGTGCAATTTTGTCTCTAAAATATCCCCTTTTTTCAATCCCTTGGTAGTTTTGACAACTTTTCGATCAGAAGCTAGATATGTCACACTATAGCCGCGGGATAATATCGCCAATGGATTAAGATTAACCAGCCGTGCGCTTATCTGCTCTAATCTTCCCTGTTTTTCCTTTAATTGCTGCTTAATTCGTGTTGACAAAAGCATTTGCAGATTATCAAGGTCCTGCTGATACCGCTCCACAATAACCTGCGGCCTGCGCATTGCATAACTTTGGGCAAGACTTTTAAATCGCATTTCACCCAGTCTGATTTTCTGCATTATTGCCTCTGTCATCCTTGACTTTAAGGCCTTCAGGCCATTAATTAACTGCTCTTTTTCCTGTACCACCAGCTCAGCCGCGGCTGAGGGCGTAGGCGCCCTTAAATCAGCGACAAAATCACAAATAGTAAAATCTATCTCATGTCCTACAGCTGAGATCACAGAAATTTTAGACTTATAAACCGCTCTGGCAACCAGCTCTTCATTAAAAGCCCACAGATCCTCCAGGCTTCCGCCTCCTCTGCCGACAATAATCACATCAATATCTTTATAGTCATTAAGATCTTTTATGCCTTGGGCAATATCCATGGCCGCTGTACTGCCCTGGACTAGGCATGGCCTGATAATAATATGCGTATTCGCATACCTGCGATTGATAATATTCAGGATATCTCTTATTGCAGCACCAGTTGAAGATGTAACCACGCCGATTTTTTTTGGTAAAAAAGGGATATCTCTTTTTCTTGCCTTATCAAACAACCCCTCGACTTCAAGCCTTTTCTTTAACTGCTCGAATGCTTCCTGCATCGCGCCCTTGCCTACAGGTTCTACAGACTCTACATATAATTGATACTGGCCTGATTGATCATAGACACTGATACGTCCGCACATAATGCATTCCATGCCTTCTTCAAGCTTAAACTTTAATTTCATATTAGCGCCGCGGAAAAAAACACACTTTAGCTGCGCATTCTTATCCTTAAGCGTAAAATAAATATGTCCTGACTGAGGAAGACGCAATGTAGAGACTTCTCCTTTGATCCAGAGATTAGGAAAGCTATCAGTCAGTATCTCTCTAATATCTTTTGTCAGTTCACTTACGCTGTATATATGTTTTTCTTTGAATAAATCCATAATAGAAAAAAGTAGCGAGTAACGAGTAGAGAGTAGCAAAAAAAAATACATTTTAATTCTTGCTACTTGCTTCTTTCTACTTGCTACTCCGGTTTAACCTGCCATTTAAGAAATCCATCTAAAAAATCATCCAGCTTACCGTCCATAACCGCCGGGACATTGCCTGTCTCTACGCCTGTACGGTGATCTTTTATCATGCTGTAAGGATGCATCACATAAGATCTGATCTGAGAACCCCATTCAATCTTTTTTTTCTTCTGATTTTGTTTATCTGCTTCTTCCTGTCTTTGTCTTAATTCACGTTTATAGAGCTTTGATTTAAGCATTTTCATTGCAGTTGCCCTGTTCTTAATTTGCGAACGCTCGTTTTGACACTGCACAACTAAACCAGTGGGAATATGTGTTATGCGCACAGCAGAATCAGTTGTATTGACATGTTGCCCGCCAGCTCCGCCGGATCTGTAAACATCAATGCGCAGATCATCTTCTTTTATTTCGATATTTATATCCTTATCAATTTCCGGGATAACCTCTACTGAAGCAAATGAGGTATGCCTGCGTTTATTGGAATCAAAAGGAGAAATCCTCACCAGGCGATGCACCCCGTTTTCCCCTTTAAGCCTTCCATAGGCAAAAACCCCTTTGATTAATATTGTTACACTTTTAACTCCCGCCTCTTCCCCGGCAAGCATATCAATATTATCAACACTAAATGAATTATTCTCTGCCCAGCGATCATACATACGCAAAAGCATGCTCGTCCAATCACAAGATTCAGTACCTCCTGCTCCGGCATGAATACTTAAAAACGCATTATAGCGATCCTCTTTTTCCGAAAGCAATAGATCTATCTCAAGCTTATCTACTGATTTTTCAAGATCCACAAGTTCAGATTTAAGGCTATTGAGAGTTTCAGCATCATCAGACTCAACAAGCTCTACAAGCTCGCCGATATTCTTAACATCTGCTTCTGCTTTTAGGATAGGCTCTGACTGGCGTTTGAGAATTTTTAGTTCCAGTATAATCTTATTGGCTTCTTCCTGATCATTCCAAAACTCAGGTTGAGCCATTGTCTGTTCTAGGGAATTAATTTGGGAAAGTTTAGTCGCAAGGTCAAAGATACCCCCTGAGTTCTTCGAATTTTTCAGAGATTTGTTTGAATTTTTCCTGTAGTTCTTCACGCATATTTAATCCTTTTTCCTTTTTACTTTTTACTTTTTACTTTTTACTTCAAATCCCACTTATTTGGGACATTTATGGTGCCGAAGGTGGGATTTGAACCCACACGTTCTTGCGAACACATGGCCCTGAACCATGCGCGTCTGCCAGTTCCACCACTTCGGCACAGAAAATATATTGTACTATTCTATGTTTTGAAATGCAATTCAAAAGTTATAACTGCGATTTAAGTATTTGTTTCCATTAGCATATAAATGTAATCGGGTTTTTAATCTGTGCACTCAGGCCCTTTCGTTAAATCTAAACAAGGAAGAACCATTTATTCAGATATTTGAAGAAAAGAAATATTAATGCTGCAAAAAGATTCTCCCTTCAACACACCTTTAATAACAACCAGGTCTTCCAATGTAATAGTGCTTAAACTCTGCGGCCCACCTTCAGTATTCATTCTATTGACAATAATTGTATCAGAGGGCACAAGCACTTTCACCTGCTTATTGATATACGGCAAATATACCTCTACGCTATCCGCTGTCAAGCTCTTTACAATACCGCTAATCTGAAACGGAGGATCATAGTCAGCCTCAGCATAGACAAGCGATACTGTCATAAAAAAGCAAACTATCCACAAACTACTAAATATTTTTTTTAAAAGCATCATTTTATATATAAAGGTTATTAATAGTTACACATTGCAAATACTTAATGAAATTATTTTTCCTTGCTTTTGCCCTTTCGGGGATTACTTTAATCCCCGAATTTATAGGCCTTTCTGATCGGCTCCTCTACTATCCATGTACAGGATAGTCCTTTGGGAAATACAACTAAGTCGCCTGAGCCAAAACTGACTTCCTGACTTGCTGTTTTCACAGTGACCTTGCCTTCAAACACATAAGCTGTTTCACGATCCGAATAAGTCCAATCAAAAGTGCTTTTTTCGCACCCCCATGTTCCCCAATTTTTTATACCCAGGGCATCAAGCTCTTCTTGACTCAGTTTTCTCACAATAATTTCCATAATATTCCCTCCTCAATAATCCCGCCAATTTCTAACGGAATATCTCTATGCACTTTCTGTAATTAAGTGTTCTTATTATACCTGTTTCATAGAATAAATTCAAATCCTCTATTCTCTTCATAGTGTCAGAAACTCTGTTGCTTTTTTAAGCAGTTGTGCTAGGAAAACTGTTTTTGCGAATTTAAAGATTGCTTTTACATGCCTGCCCCGCCGCATTACAGGCGTGGGGATAAGCAAAGACAATCCCTCCCTCACAGATAGCCAGGAATGGCTATCAAGAATGCCTATTCGACAATCTTTATGGAGAAAGTAAAAATAGTTTTTCTAGTACAATTTACACTTAAAGCCCTTCCAATGTTTGGTGCTTACCATTTATAAAAACAACAAACTATCTTAGGATATCATTCTCTTACAGATAAGATGCTTGCCGGATACAACGTCCATTCCCCGTATCTCTGGTTAATATCATCCTGCGCATTAGATAACTGTTTGCGCCTTTTTTGATCTTCAAAAAGAAATGCACCTGTATATGGCCCCAGGCCCCTTGCCGTGACACCTAAGGCCCTTATTTGTATATTGCGTGTTCTTAGCTTATCCAAAATAAAAAGTGCTCTCCTGAAAAGATCCCCGGAATCATTAGTAAACTCCTTAAAGTTTTTCTCTTTGGAGATAAATTCAAGGTCAGGCTGACGCAGGGAAATATGCAATATTCTTGATTGAAGTTTATAACGTCTGAGTCGAGCGCCTACCATTTCACATAAAAGGCGCAGCCATGCCTCTACCTCATGTCTGGCATATATATTATGAGGCATTGTATAAGAATGCCCCACTGATTTCGGAGCTGCCTCAGCTTCATGGAACCAATGGATATCATCTTCCGCAAATAAAGTCGGATTAGCAACCGCAAACATCCACATCCCAACTTTACCGAATTTATCAACAAAAAAATCTTCCGGTATTTTACACATGTCCGCATAAGAAAATACAGAATAATTATTCAAGCGCTCTGTTAAACTCTTGCCAATACCCGGGATTTTCTCAACCGGCATATCCTTAAGAAAAGAAGCAATATCAGCTTCGTCCATTATAACCATGCCGTCCGGCTTTTTAAGTGCAGCGGCAATTTTAGACATTAAGCGATTCATAGATATGCCTATAGATCCGATTATATCAAAATTACTTTTTATATTATTTTTAATATCCATGCCCAGCTCAAAATACGAACCGTAATTTTTATCAAGGCCTGTAATATCCAAATAGAATTCATCCACAGATGCCTGCTCAACCTGAGGGCTGTAATTATGCAGTAAATTCCCGATTTGCTTGGACACATAGAGGTATTTAGCCGAATCCGCTGCTACAAACTCTGCATTTGGACATATCCGAAATGCCTCCTGGGTACTCATACCGGAATCTATACCTAATCTTTTCGCCTCATATGATGCTGCGCAGACAACACTTCTCCTTTTATCTGCCCTTCCACCTACAATAACAGGCCTGCCTTTCAAACAAGGATTCACTGCCTGTTCCACTGAGGCAAAGAAAGCATCCATATCAATGTGTAATATTTTTCGTTCATTTGCCATAATAAAAAAATAGCCGCTAAAAGCAGCCACTCCTTGTTTGTATCGCGTATTGAGTATTGGGCAAAAAACCGTATTGCAAATACTGTTCACTACTTTTACGCTGCAACATTTTCCATCCAACTATTTTTGCTTTTTCATCTCTATTCCTAGTAAACAACGTAAACGATCGTCTCTCATCCTTCGATTTTTCAAACCGCTATACGCTATTAACTGTCTTTTTCGATGATTCTCCAGCGAAGGCTTCCTTTTATAAAACAGATCGTATATTGCGTATCATTATTGTCGGTTATGCTGAATAATTGGAAAATCTCCCTGCCTTTTTTCTCCTGCCAGGAAAATTGCACATTCTTAATCATGTGCTTATTGCCATGCAGAAAAAACCAAAGAGGAAAAAACCCTTCCCGTTTAAACGATACAACTACATCTATCGCTTTTCCGGGCAGGGTTTCATCCTGAGGAAGCGGCCTGTCCCAACGTGCTTGCGGATTAAACATATTTTCTTACTACAGTAATTACCTTACCTATTATTTGAGAACGTTCATTTAATAAGATTATTGAATAATTTTTATTAGCTGGTTCCAGAAAAAATTTATTTTCCCTGCTTCTTAAAATCTTTACTGTTACTTCTCCATCGATCCGACAGACAACTATGTCTCTATCCTGAGCGCAAGGCTGTTTTTTCACCAAGACAAGATCATCCGGCATGATTCCCTCATCGATCATGCTGTCTCCATGCACCCGCAAAAAAAACAATTCATCTTTCTGGGAAAACAGCTTATCTACATTAAAATAATCCTCTACATTTTCAATAGCTAAAACCGGCACCCCTGCAGGTACACTGCCTAAAATCGGTATCGTCAACATCGCTCTTTCTGTTAATTCTATTGCGCGTGATTTCTTTTCCTCAAGCAGGATATATCCCTTTTTGCACAGTGCACTCAAATAATCTCTAACTGTACCTGTTGAGGAAAACCCGAATTCAGAAGCTATTTCTCTTATAGTCGGCGGCAGACCCTCACGTATCATCTTACGAATATACATTAATACTTCCTGCTGCTTATTGGTCAATTCCATATAACACCTCCTCTTAGTTATAGACTAACTGTGATTAATAGTTATGAGTTATGAGTTACGAATTATTAAGTTGCAGTTTATTTAAAACTTTGTCTTGTCCTAATATAGTTGACACTATTATTCACTTTATCACCATGATGCCAGGGAAAATAGATCATTTTTAAACGATCTTCATGATTTTAGATAAATTAAGCCTGAATTTACAGATACTCGCTTATTTGCGATGAGTGTCTGAAGTCCCGCCGTTTTTCGCGAGACAAGTTCTCAGAGCACTGTAAATTCGGAGTTAATTTGTCGGTCCCGATATTTCTCCTTTAAAGGGAAGAAGCATGCTGAGTTTAAAATTATCTGTTTGCCTTAATTCCCTACCTCTATTCTCACAAGCATCCACACAGCATTTTCAGCCTTTAGCTGCTGTAAACCTCTTTCAGGATAACACACTTATAATTTATCACTCGTAACTAGTAACTCATAATTAACAGTATCCACACATTAGTATGCCACACATCTGTGTGGGTGTCAAGAGAAATAGCTGTTTTAGAATTTTATCGAAGAAATTTTTAAGTGGATAGAGCGATAAGGGGCGTCAGGTCTATGATGCACACCAAAGCAGGCCATTACAATCCTCTAATAAGATAGGCATTACTTTGAACAAAATTAACTATATAAATAAAATTGAGATTGTTTTCTTAAGTTTAACCATTTTCCTTTTTTACTTAAAACCTTGTCTTATCCTAATATAGTTAACAGTTTTTATTCTTCTTACTACCAATCTTTTAAGGTATTCAAGGAATTTTTAAGCGCATACATGATTTTAGATAAATCAAACGCGAATTTACTGGCACCCGTAAGGGCGCGATAAGTGTTTGATCCCGCCTGTCCCGCTGTTTTTTAAGCAAGGGCACCTTTTGGCGGGAGAGTTCTTAGAGCGCAGTAAATTTGGGATTGTTTTATCAATCCCGCTGATTTTTAGCGGGAAAAA
>Ga0307992_1002102_pt1 | contig 11453 bp, 10 predicted proteins | sample EllFjometagen133_FD_203162 | JGI IMG/M metagenome (GOLD analysis project Ga0307992, IMG submission 203162) | Marine microbial communities from Ellis Fjord, Antarctic Ocean - #133 | ecosystem: Environmental > Aquatic > Marine > Unclassified | place: Southern Ocean | collected 2014-10-08
GCTCTTCTTGATAAGAAAAAAATGAAGAAACATGCTGGATTCCCTCTTTCGGGGGGATAACAAACAAAAACACAAAAAATAAAATTTCTTTGAAATGATAAAAATGTAAAAATAATATTAGATTAAGCAAGCATTAATTAATATTCTTGTTTTAATATCTTTTTAGCCTTTTGGATAGACTCCTTTACTCTCTTTAAAGAAGTCCCTCCATAAGAATCTTTAGCTTCAACAGCAGATTGGGGTTTTAAAATTTCTAAAGTTTTTTTATCAAAACTTCTATTAAATAATTTTAATTCTGTAAGAGTTAAATCCTCCAAGTTTTTTTTGTTTTCCAAACAATAGAGGACAATTTTACCTATTAATTTATGAGCTTCTCTAAAAGATAAGCCTTTCTTTACCAAATAATCTGCCAATTCAGTAGCAGTAGAAAAATCACCCTTGGTACCCTCCTCCATCTTTTCTTTACCAACATGCATAGTCTCTATCATCTTGCTCATTAAAAATAAAGATTTTTCTAAGGTAGATACGGTATCAAATAAAGGCTCCTTGTCCTCTTGCATATCGTGGTTGTAAGCCAAAGGCAAGGCCTTCATCATGGTTAGAAGGTTTATTAAATTTCCGTATACTCGCCCGGTTTTTCCCCTAATTAATTCTGCGGCATCAGGATTTTTCTTCTGAGGCATAATACTGCTTCCGGTACAGAAAGAATCATCCAACTCAATAAAATTAAATTCTTGAGAAGACCATAAAACTAATTCCTCCCCTAAGCGACTCAAATGCATCATTGATATGGCCGAAGCAGATAGAAATTCCAAAATAAAATCTCTATCACTTACTGCATCAAGGCTATTCTCTGAAACCTTACTAAAACCAAGTTGTTTAGCTACAAATTCTCTATCAATAGGGAAAGAAGTGCCTGCTAACGCGGCAGAGCCCAGAGGTAAAACATCTATCCTTTTATATAAATCTTGCATCCTTCCCTTATCCCGTTCAAACATATAAAAATAAGCCATCAGGTGATGAGAAAAAAGAAGGGGCTGAGCATGCTGAAGGTGGGTATAGCCGGGCATAATTATTCCTAAGTTTTTCTGGGCAGATGATAAAAGCGATTTCTGCAAGTCTTTAAGTAAATCCTGGATTTTTAGAACTTCTTCTTTTAAATACATCCGTTCATCAAGAGCTATCTGATCATTTCTGCTTCGGGCAGTATGCAATTTTCCAGCTACAGTTCCTATTTTTTCTTTTAATTTATTCTCCACCCAGGAGTGAATGTCTTCTGCTTCTCCAGCAACGACTTTTAACTTACCCTCCTGAACTTCTTTGAGGATTTGCCTTAGCCCATTCAAGATTTTATCTTTCTCTTCATTGATGATAATTTTGCATCTCCCTAACATCTGAGCATGGGCAATGCTCCCCAATAGATCGTATTTAATTAATTTTTTGTCAAAAGAGAGTGAGAAAACAAATTCTTCCATCTCTTTATTTATACTTTTTTTAAATCTTCCGCCCCATAGTTTTTCCATTTTTTTCACCCCCACCTTAATCCTCCCCCCTCAAGGGGGAGGAAATTATATCAGTAGGGCGTATGTCAATACGCCCCTACCTTTTTCTTTGTAAACTCGGAACTCGCAACTTGCAACCCTCATTTTACTAATAAATTAGTTAATCAAGTAATTAATTCTCGATACTCAATACTCTTATCTTTTGTATCCTTTCTTCTCTTTTCTTTTCTAAACTAACTAACCAAGTAACGAGCTAACTCTTTTCTCATTACTAATTACTTATTACTCATCACTGCATTTCCTGCTTACCGAAGAATACACTTTAGTAGGAAGACCCCAAAGTTCTATAAACCCCTTAGCAAAATCTTGATTAAAAGTATCACCCTGGTCATAAGTAGCCAAGTTAAAATCATACAGAGAATTTTTAGATTTTCTTCCTACTATCACACAACTACCTTTGAATAATTTTACTTTTATGGTCCCGGTTACTTTATCTTTAATTGCTTTTACAAAACCATCCAGGGCCTCTTTTAAGGCAGAAAACCACAAACCATAGTAGGTTAATTCAGAATATTTTTGGGAAACAATCTGTTTAAAATGGAATAATTCTCGAGGATAGACCAATCCTTCCAAAGACTGATATGCCTTTAACAAAATAGTTGCACCTGGGCATTCATAGATTTCTCGAGATTTAATCCCTACTAATCTGTTTTCTACCATATCTACTCTGCCTACTCCATTTTCTCCTCCAATTTTATTTAAGCTCAAAATTAAATCTGTCAGAGACATCTTTTCTCCATTTATACTCTGCGGCACTCCCTTTTCAAAATATATCTCCAGATAAGTTGGTTCATCAGGAGCCTTCTCTGGACTTACTGTCCAGTCATAAACCCCCTCTTCCGGTGGCTCTAGCCAAGGATCTTCCAATGCCCCACATTCTGTAGACCTCCCCCATAGGTTTTGGTCCACACTGTATGGATTTTCTACATCTACAGGAACTGGAATATTATATTTTTTAGCATACTCAATTTCTTCTTCTCGAGTAAATCCCCATTCTCGAGCCGGAGCAATTACCTGCAAGTTTGGATTTAAAGCAGCAATAGATACTTCAAATCTTACCTGATCATTACCTTTACCGGTACAGCCATGAACAATGGCTTCCGCCTGTTCTTTTTCGGCAATCTCAACCATAATTTTTGAGATTAAGGGTCGAGAATAAGCTGTAGCTAAAGGATAATTTGACTCATAAACCGCACCTGCTTGCAGCCCCGGTAGAACATATTCCTTTGCAAATTCTTCTTTGGCATCAATAACATAAGACTTGCTCGCTCCAATTTTAAGAGCTTTTTCTTTTACATATTCTAAATCACTATTCTGACCCACGTCAACTGCTACCGCAATTACTTCCTCACAATAATTTTCCTTTAACCATTTTATGGCTACTGAGGTATCCAATCCCCCAGAATAAGCCAATACTACTTTTTTCATTTTTTTCATTTTTCTATACTCCTTTTTATTTTTTATTATATTTTCTTAAAGATATTATCTAAAACTTCTATTAGATAATCTATTTCTTCTTCCTTTACAATTAACGGTGGTAAGAAGCGTAAAACATTACCCGCTGTACAATTAATTAATATCCCCTTTTCTAAGCACTTTTTTACTACCTCCGGACCATCTTTTTCTATTTCTAATCCCACCATTAGACCCATTATTCTTGCTTCTTTAATAAATTTAGGATACTTTTCTTTAAGTTCTTCTATTTTCTTTTTAAAATACTCTCCTTTTTCCTGACACTTTTCTACTAAATGCTCTTTTTGTAAAACCTTTAAAAAAGCAATCGCTGCTGCGCAAGCCACGGGATTACCCCCGAAAGTAGTTCCATGATCTCCGGGCTTAAAAGCGAAAGCTATTTTATCTTTGGTAATAAATGCTCCGATGGGTATCCCTCCACCCAAGGATTTAGCAAGAGTTAAAATGTCCGGTTCGACATTATAGTGTTGGTAAGCAAACATTTTCCCGGTTCTTCCTAAGCCGCATTGGACTTCATCAAAAATCAATAGCATATCCTTTTTGTTACATAATTCTCTTAATCCTTCTATAAATTCTTTACTGGCAATATTTATTCCGCCTTCACCCTGAATTGGTTCTACTATAATCGCTGCTACTTCTTCATCAACTGCTGCCTTTACTGATTCAAGGTCATTAAATATCGCCTCCTTAAATTTAGGTAAAAGAGGAAGATAATCTTTCTGATATTTATATTTTCCAGTTGCTGCTAAAGTACCAATGGTTCTTCCGTGAAAAGAATTTTTCATATAAATTATTTTATGTTTATCTTTGTTTTGCTCTTTAAAATATTTAACCACAATCTTAATAGCCCCTTCATTTACCTCTGCTCCACTATTACCAAAAAACACTTTATCCCCACAAGAAAGTTCTACCAACATCTTAGCTAAATTTATCTGTGGCTCGCTATAATAAAGATTGGAACAATGAATTAATTTTTCTGCCTGATCCTTAATGGCCTGAACTAATTTAGGATAACTGTATCCCAGGGCATTTACCGCTATACCACCAATAAAATCGTAGTATTGTTTTCCTTCCAGGTCCCACACTTTTATCCCCTCACCTTTGTCTAATATCATCGCCGGCCTGGTATAAGTCTGCAATAAATATTTTTTTTCGTTTTCTATCAATTCTTTAGTTTTCATAACCTTTAATCCTCCTTACTTAATATATATATAATGATTGACTATACGGATTGCATTTGAATTACACTGATTAAGGAATAATTTCTGTTCCTATCCCACTATCGGTAAACAACTCTAACAAAACAGAATGAACATCTTTACCATTTAAAAAATGAATTTTATTTACTCCACCCTCCAATGCTTGAACAGCTGAATCTACTTTGGGAATCATCCCTTTTTGAATCTTCCCAGATTTAATTAATACCTTAGCTTGATTAATGGTTAAACTACTAATTAAGGAATTTGAATCTTTAAAATCTTTAAATATTCCATCCACATCGCTTAAAAATATCAGCTTTTCTGCTTGTAAAGAAATTGCTATCTGGCCTGCTACTATATCAGCATTGATGTTATATCTAATCCCTTCTTTATCCACTCCGACCGTAGCTATCACCGGGATATAATTCTTTTCCAACAAAATTGTTAATATTTCATTATCAATTTTTTCCACTTCTCCCACTAAACCCAACTCCGGGACTCGGTGCTTCTTAACCGTTAAAAGCTGAGCATCTTCCCCGCTCAGACCGATACCCTTTACTCCATTCCCCGGACCTTCGGAAATATAGAGATTAATCTCTGCCACCAAACGAGTATTAATCTTACCGATTAAAACCATTTCGGTTATCTCCATCGTCTCTTCGTCGGTTACTCTTAATCCGTTAAGAAATTGGGGAATCTTGTTCCTTTTTTCCATTTCCGCAGAAATCTCTGGCCCTCCGCCATGAATAATCACCGGCTTCATTCCCACATATTTTAATAAAATAATATCTTTTATAATCTGTTTTTCTAAATTTTTATCCTTCATGGTACTACCACCGTATTTTATTACTACAATCTTATTCCAGAATTTTTTAATATAAGGGAGAGCTTCCAAAAGAATTTCTCCCCGTTTATCTATTTCCTTTTTCATCATTTTTTACACTCCTTCTTTGATTGGCCAATTGAATTAGTCGTTAGTGAATAGTGAATAGTATTTAGTTAAAGCAAAAAGCAAAAAACTATAACTCAAAATTCAAAACTTTTTTATATAACATTATTGTTTTTTATAAGAGAAAATTATCCAACCCCGAGCTATTTGGTAATTTTGCTATCGGGTTCGATGAATCGAACCCGTACAAATTACTAATTACACATTACTTATCACTGTACTCCACTCATCACTATATTAACTGTACTTAGTATTTATTTTTACATAATCATAAGTTAAGTCACATCCCCAGGCAGTTGCATTTACTTCCCCCATCTTAAGGTCAATCATAATTTTGATTTCATCAGAAGATTCTAAATATTTATGTATTTCCTGACGAGAAAATTTTAAGGGTTGACCATCCTCAACTATCTTTTCCTTTAAATAAAGGTCAACTTTATCTGGTATAACCTCTGCCCCGGAGTAACCCACTGCCGCTAAAATCCTTCCCCAATTAGGGTCTTTCCCAAAAACTGCTGTCTTTACCAGGGGGGAATTAATTACCGCTTTAGCAACCTTCTTGGCCTCCCCGAAAGATACTGCGTTTTGAACTTCTACCTCGATCATCTTGGTCGCTCCCTCTCCATCCTTAGCTATGCACTTGGCTAAATATTTGGCTACATATTGCAGTGCTTCTAATAACTTATAATAATCATCATCTTTTTTATCGACTATTTTATTATCAGCCAGACCATTAGCCATAAACAACACCATATCATTAGTGCTTGTGTCACCATCCACACTAATCATATTAAAGCTTTTTTCTACTACCTCCTGGAGAGCTTCCTGGAGCAACTCTCCTTTAATGGAAATATCACTGGTAATAAATCCCAACATGGTCGCCATATTAGGATGAATCATCCCTGAGCCTTTGGCCATCCCTCCGATTCTTACTTCTACCCCGTTTAATTTAAAATTAACTGCGATTTCTTTCTTGTTATTATCAGTAGTTAGAATCGCTTCTGCCGCCTCCGCACCCCCGGAAGCGCTCAGTTTAGAAATAGCTTCTTTCAAGCCATCATCTATCTTTTTCATAGGCAAGAATTCACCAATTTTTCCAGTAGAAGTAACCGCCACATACTCTTTATTAATCTTTAACCCCTCTGAAATATAATTTACTGTATTCCAGGCATCTTTTAGCCCCCTCTCTCCGGTACAAGCATTGGCTATCCCACTATTTACTAATACCGCTTGTAATTTTCCTCCTGAAAGAGATAAATTTTTCTCAGTAACCACCAGGGGAGCAGCCTTAAATTTATTAGTAGTAAATGTCCCCTGGGCATCAGCTAATTTTTCCGAATAAATTAAAGCTAAATCCTTTCTATTAAATCTTATTCCGCACTTTACTCCGGATGCTTTTATCCCCTTAGGATAAGTAATTCCTCCTTTTACTACCTGAAAATCTTCTTTTTCTAAAATATCTTTCATTATTTTTAACTCCTTTTAGTTTTAAATTTGTAGGGATCTAATTAATCCCCTCGGTCTCTGGAAAACCAGACATAATATTCATATTCTGTACTGCCTGGCCGGCAGCCCCTTTAAGCAAATTATCGATAGTGGAAATTACTTTTATCTTTCCCACCCTTTCATCTATACTAAATCCGATATCACAATAATTGGTTCCTGTTACAAATTTTATTTCCGGTAAATTGGGTGGTTCAAAGATTCGCACAAAGGGTGCATTTTCATAAAATTTCTGATAAACCTTCAAAATCTCATCTTCTTCTTTGGGGCCATTTAAATTCAAATAACAGGTGGATAAAATTCCTTTATTAATCGGAAGAAGATGGGGAGTAAAACAAATTTTTATCTCTGTCCCCTGCTGTGTCTGCTTGTTACCATCTCCACCAAAATAGATAGAAGTTAATTCTTGCTCGACTTCCGGAATATGATTATGTTTGACAACTTTATAAGCTTTAAAATTCTCATTACACTCTGAAAAATGGATGCCTAAAGATAATTTTCTTCCTGCTCCTGTAGCCCCCGATTTAGAATCAATAATAATATCTTCCGGATCTACTAGTTTAAACTTTAACAGAGGAGCAATCCCCAAAATTATACTGGTGGGATAACATCCAGGATTAGCTACTAGCAAGGCATCCTTTATTTTATCTAAATAAATTTCTGGAAGTCCATAAACAGCTTCATCTAACAGGTTTTCGCTAATCTTACTATGTTCTTTCTTATACCATTCCTTATACACAGCAGGATCCTTTATACGATAGTCTGCACTTAAATCAACTACCTTAACTCCTTCCTTTAAAAACTCAGGAACTACATCCATGGAGACTGTATGGGGTAGAGCAGTAAACACCAGGTCAGAATTCTGAGAGATTAACTCTAAATCAAGATTTGTAAGTTTTTTGTCTAATCTACTCAAAAATTCAGGGAATATCTCCGCTATATTTTTTCCCGTATAAGTAGAAGAAGTTAGATAAACCAATTCCACTTTTGGATGATTCATCAATGTTTTTACTAACTCCTTCCCTGTATAACCGGTTGCCCCAACTATGCTCACTTTTATTTTTTCCATTTTTATTCACCCCATTTGTTTAGAAAATAAAAAAATCTCGTCCCTTTTGATAATTTTTATCGTCAATTATCATAAGGGACGAGATTGATATAATTTCCCGTGGTGCCACCCGGGTTGAGTAAATAATTATTATCCCTTCTTAAAACAAAAAATCCCGTCCCCTTGATAATCTTTATTATCAAAAAAAGGACGAGACGAAATCTCGCGGTACCACCTGGGATTGGATAAATTATTTACCCCACTCATTAGAAGTTTTTAAAGGTAACTAACCTATTATTATTGAGGCTCTCTTTTTGGTCATTTTTTTAAGATACTTTCAGCAGATGTATCTCTCTCTTTTTATTTAAAAAATGGCTTACTTTCCTCGTTAAATTATTCTTTTTTTATATTAAAATTTATAATATATTAAAATTCCACTCTTGTCAAATTTTTTTATAAAATTTTTTTTAAATTATAACCTCTTTAAATTAGTATCTGCTTCAAAGTTCCCTACTCCCTGGTTTAACTACAGGAATTCCTTTTTTGCATAAAGGACATTCTTCAGGAAGATAAGTCTTTATATCTACAGTCAGGAGTTTTTCGGTCTTCACTCCAAAATCTACTTTTCCTCCGCTTCTATCAATTAATACTCCTACTCCTACCACTTTTCCCTTTCTTGATTTTACAATATCTATAACTTCCCTTACCGAACTTCCGGTGGTAGTTACATCTTCCACTACTACTACCTTTTCTCCCTCTTTTATTTCAAAACTACGTCTTAAGGTCATTTTTCCATTTTCTCTTTCAGTAAAGATTGCTCTCACCCAGGGCCCTAATACTCGAGCCATCACGTGAGACATAATAATACCTCCGATGGCAGGGCCTACAATTACATCAATGTCATCTCCCCTAAATTTTTTCCCCAGTTCGCTGCAAAGATTATACATAAATTCGGGATGTTGCATAATTTGGGCACATTGAATATAAGTATCACTATGAACTCCCGAAGTTAATTTAAAATGCCCTTTCTGTATGGCTCCTGCATCTTCAAATTTTTTCATTACCTCTTCTGTTTTGATAATCATTTTTTTATTTTTCCTCCATTTCTCTTAATATTTCTTTTGTGGCCTCCACCGGATTAGAAGCATTTCTTATTGGTCTTCCTATTACTAAAAAATCAGCTCCTAATTTTATGGCTTTCTGAGGAGTCATTACCCTTTTCTGGTCATCGGAAGATTTGCCCACAGGACGTATCCCGGGAGTTAAAATTACAAAATCCTCTCCACAAGCTTTCCTTATTTCCTTAATCTCCCAGGGAGAAGCTACTACTCCATCAAGACCGGCAGCTTTAGCTAATTTAGCCAGATGAACTACCTGCTTTTCTAATTTATTTTTTACACCTATCTCTTTTTCTAAAATTTCTTGATTGATACTGGTAAGTAGAGTTACTCCTAAAATTAAGGGTTTTCTGGCACCTAAAACCAAACTAATTTTTTTACTGGCTTCAGCTGCTGCTTTCATCATTTCATACCCCCCCGAGGTATGGACATCAAAAATATATACTCCCAATTTAGTGGCTACTTCTGCTGCCCGAGCAACGGTATTAGGTATATCGTGAAATTTTAAATCTAAAAAAACCTTACCTCCCTTTTTATTTATTATTTTAATAACTTTAGTTCCTTCAGCAGTAAAAAGTTGACTTCCTACCTTAAAGACACCAACATAATTATTTAACTTCTCTACTAATTTCTCAGCTGACTCAAAATTGTCCACATCAAGAGCTAAAACCAATCTTTCTTTCGCTGTTAACTGCATTTTCTCCCTCCTGTTTTATTAAATTTTCATACTTCCTACTAATTCATTAATATCTTTAACATTTTTTTCTATGAGATATTTTTGTATTCCTTCAATAATTTCGATAGTTACCTTCGGATTTAGAAAATTCGCTGTTCCTATCTCTATTGCCTGGGCTCCAGCAATGATAAATTCCAGAGCATCCTCAATTTTTATTATCCCCCCTATTCCGATGACCGGGATGTTTACCGTCTGAAATACCTGCCAGACCAACCAGAGGGCTACCGGTTTTACTGCGGGACCAGACAAACCACCGCTGATATTCGCTAATTTAGGTTTGCGAGAGTCAATATCTACCACCATCCCTACCAAAGTGTTTATCAAGGATAAGGCATCCGCTCCTGCTTCTTCCGCCGCTTGAGCAATTGTTTTTATATCTGTAACATTGGGCGTTAATTTTACAACAAGAGGGAGAGAGGTAGTCTTCCGAATACTACTCACAATTTTATAAGTTGCTTTAGCATCTGTCCCCCAGACCATACCTCCTTTTTTGACATTAGGACAAGAAATGTTGACCTCCAAACCGGCAATTTTCATCTCCTTTGAAATTTCTCCCAACTTTTGAGCTAATTCTACGTATTCTTCTATAGTATCCCCGGAAATATTTATAATTACCGGAGTATTGAATTTTTTTAAATAAGGTAATTTTTCTTTAATTAACATTTCGACTCCTACATTTTGTAAACCAATAGCGTTAAGCATCCCCGAAGGAGTTTCTATTATTCGGGGTGGAGGATTACCCATCTTTGGTTTCAAAGTTATTCCCTTTAAAATCATGGCGCCTAATCTATTTAAATCAATAAAAGGGGCATATTCCTGACCATAACCAAAAGTTCCCGAAGCGGTCATTACCGGATTTTTTAACTTTATTCCGGCTATTTCCACTTTCAAGCAGGTTTTATTAATCATCCCAGACTACCTCGCTTCCCTCAAAGATAGGCCCATCTACACAGACTCTTTTAAATTCGTATTTAACTTTATTTTCTTTTTTATTCTTGGTTTTTATCTTACAAACGCATCCTAAACATGCACCTATCCCGCAAGCCATTCGTTCTTCCAAAGATATCTGACAATCAATATGGGCGTCTAATGAAATCTCCACAACCTTTTTCAGCTTAAGCTTCGGCCCACAGGCAAATACCTGGTCCGCTAACCATCCTTCTTTAATAATTCTTTCTAATAAATCAGTAACTAAACCCTTATACTTATAACTTCCATCATTAGTAGCAACATCTACTTTTGCCCCCAATTTCCTGAAATTTTCTTCTCCTATGACCAACTCTTTTTTTTGGGCTCCTATCAAGACCCGTACCTCTTTACCTTGGGCTATAGATTCTTCAGTTAAAGCCAGTAAGGGAGCAACTCCTATACCTCCTCCTATTATTACAATTTTCCTACTTTCGGGATAGATATTAAAACCATTACCGGTAGGACCCATGATATCTAAATCATCTCCTATTACCCTTTGGCTCAATAATTTTGTACCTTCTCCCACTACCTGAAATAAAATGTGAATTTCCCCTTTTTCTTTGTCTATTCGATGAATACTTAAGGGTCTGCGCAATAGAGGATAATTATCTTTACTACATTTAATATGGATAAACTGCCCAGGGAGTGCTTCTTGAGCAACTTCTGGAGCTTTCAATTTTATCAAATAAATATTTGGAGCAACTTCTTTTCTAGATAAAATCTTTACTTTAATATTTAAAATCGCACTCACCTTCTTTTATTCACTATTTCCACTTTGTCTTCCCCGTCTACCTCGTTTAATCTAACCTTAACTATTTCTTTCTTGGAAGTAGGAATATTTTTACCGATAAAATCTGCTCGAATAGGAAGCTCTCGATGTCCTCTATCAATCAATA
>Ga0307992_1002103_pt1 | contig 11452 bp, 7 predicted proteins | sample EllFjometagen133_FD_203162 | JGI IMG/M metagenome (GOLD analysis project Ga0307992, IMG submission 203162) | Marine microbial communities from Ellis Fjord, Antarctic Ocean - #133 | ecosystem: Environmental > Aquatic > Marine > Unclassified | place: Southern Ocean | collected 2014-10-08
CATGAGTGAATTCCGGGGACATGAGTGAATTCCGGGGACATGAGTGAATTCCGGGGACATGAGTGAATTCCGGGGACATGAGTGAATTCCGGGGACATGAGTGAATTCCGGGGACATAACACTTAATCTAGCCTTTTGAATTATGTGTTATATCCCCTTAATGTCTACTATTTTAATCTCTGCTGAGATTTTATTTTCTTCCACCAAGCAATACTCCTAACATTTTTTCTTGATGCTCTTTTATGTCCTTAAAAACCCATTCCTGCCCCGCTGCAGGAGCGCTTTGATTGTCTTTGCATTTCTGCATCATGATCATAAACTTGATTGATGCCACACTGACCTGCTTGATCTTTCCGGAAGCATCTAAGTAATGGTAAAGTTTAGTTTTCGGGCTCCAATTTGAACCGGAACTATTCGCCTCACTACCAATCATGGCATAGTTACCCAGGCAGTTTATTTGTGCTTCATTTGGCGCACCATTTTCTCCCGTTGCATTGGCTGTTGGGTAGTAATGCTCTAAGCTCCTGCGCGTTCTCGAAAAATAAAACTGTTCGAATACTTTCAACCCAAAATCACCACATCCAAGCGTGGCAAAAAAATCAGTCCGCTCGTTACCGCCTTCTTTTGTTTTTTCACCACGAAGCTCATTTTTGTATTTCTCCCACAGTTTATAGTCAAGATAGTTGAAAACGAACAACGGAATACCATTTGATTTTGTCGTGCCATCTCCATAGATTGCAGTAAAATCAAAATTATCATTGTGTGGCGTAATATCGAGTTTATTGTTAATCAGAACAGTCTCATCAAAGCTACCAGGTTTTGGCGTATTGATTTGATTAAGGTTATTAGCCGTCAAATACACGTCTTTAAAGTATTTATCGGCCAATCCCAATAAGAATTCGTAATAATTGATAATGTTTCTGTCGACAGAACGGAACAGATACAACAAGGTATAGAAGAGGTAATTCTTCCTTTGCCTTGCCGTAAATGAAACCTCGAACATCGAAAGTAACTGCACTAATTTATTCTGATAGTCTCTTTCTTCGTAAAGATTTCTCAGATATCCATTGTTGCCGTCTTTATACCATTTTTGCAACTTCCATGGGTTGTTTTCAATAGTGTCATCTTCATTTGAATGATGTATGATATAGTTGTCTAGGAAATATTTTGCCTTCAGTAAGTTGAAACCGAACCTCTTTGCAAATTCCTCATTAACCTGTACCTTATCAAATTCATGAATCAATTCTTTATCATCGAGGATAAACCTCTCAGGCTTAAAGCCGCTCCCTTCAATACGGGTGATTTTCAACACAATAAGCAATAAGTTTGAAAAGTCAATAATCGGCTGGAACGTATCGATTTTGTCCTCTTTGCCCTGCCGATTATCAGACCCTTTGTAATTAATAAGTTCACTGATTGTCACATTACCGGCGTTATCAAACACCTCCGGTAAAGTATTAAAACTTGAAACATTAAAATCACAGTGAGATTTCCCGAAAATATCTGCTTCACGATATTTCTGTTGTACGTAGACATTCATCTCGTTGCAATATTCCCAAAGGCGATTGAACTTTGCCTTGTCCGCGTTATTCAGCTTTTCGATGAGGCGCGCTTTGATAATTTCATGTTTTTCCAGCTGCTCGCCTCTGGAATTCATGATTTCAAAGTAGTGGTTTAAGTCTATGTCTTTCGGCACTTGGTAGTGAATGAGGTGAACCTTGTCCTGAAAATAGGTTTTGAATTTTTCTCGGTCGGTTGTCGGAACTATCTCATCAATAGCGTTCCCGGCATATTCAAAGCCTTTTACGATTCCATAGTCTTTTTCGTCAATCTTAAAACGAGGGATGCTTTTATAGTCTTTTTCGTCAATCTTAAAACGAGAGATGCTTTTAATGGTGTTGTTGGATTTTTTGCGCGCCCGATAAGTCAGTTTGTTTTTGAGGGGAACTCCTAATGCACCCAAAACGAGATTAATTGTGACTAGCCGCTGTTGGCCGTCAATTACTTCATAGACTTGGTCTCCTTTATGGAAAAACACCAATGTCCCGATAAAATAGGTCGGCTTTTTAGTGGAGTACGCATCATATACATCCTGAATCAGTGCGGAAATCTCATCTTTTTCCCACGCATAGTTTCTCTGATATATTGGAACTTCATAGGTAGCTTTGTCACCATTATAGATTTCGGCGATGGACTGTTCGATAAGCGGCAGAGTTTTAGTTTTCATTTTCGCCCTCCACGAAATTGTATTCTTTGAAATAGTGGAGATAGTTTTGATAAATGTCGTCTTCATCCTGATCTTCTGCATTATCCTTTTTCGCCACTATGTCGCTCATCGGCAACGGATTCACTCTCTCGGAAAATTCGCTTAAAAGCGAAATAGGTGAATCTGCTTCAGTTATGACTTTGTATATATTGAAAGAGTTCTTAATTTCCGGCTTACCTATAATGTAATTTTGTGCCGACTGCCAACCAAGATTAGTGTACTGTGCCCTAAGTGAATAAGCCCAGATAAATGCAAACACCACAAATTGGTCTAACATTTCAAGGTCCGTTTTTGCAGGTCTTTCGATGGGACTGAACCTATCAACATAGAGCAAAATAGCTGTGTCGAGCAACAAGCGTGTGATTCGGTTGCCAACACCATTTTTATATGTTCTTAGGTTAAGTGTTTTGACTATGTCATTATCATTGATAAAATAGCCCTCATATTTGTCGTTGTTCTGAATGTCTTTAAGAATTTCAAAGTAGTGCTTTGCATAGTCAAAAAACGACTTGCCAGCCACTATCGGTGTGTCCAACTGAAAGGGATTAAAATTCCTTGTACCTGAAACAAAAGGCATTGCGGAATGATTGACCGTATCGGCATAGGCAAATGCTCCTTTATAGAATTGAGCGTAAGGGAAGTTGTCCTGCCGGGTGATGCCCTTGAATTTATGTATATTATGCTCGTTGAGTTCCCAGGCCTTGTTGCCTTTAGTCCATTCTTTTAAGCGATAGAGATAATCACTGAACAGTGCCGAGAGTTCTTTTTGGTCTAAATCCTCCCAACCTTTTACAACCATCTCGGTTTCCGCTACATCCAAATCTTTCATCTCGCGAAGATGATAAGCCTTCAGCAAATCATGGGGGTAAAGCTTTTTGCCACGAGCATTTTGCGAATCAAAAAACTGGAAGGCTTCGGATTCATCATCTGTAATGACAACGATCAGTTCGCAGTTGTTTTCGATGTAAGCCTGCAATTTTCCTTTTTCCGACTTGTCGTTGATATTTTTTACACGTCTTTTCAGTGTGCGAAAGTTGTTGGGTATATTACGAGTATTATGTGGATTATTTGTGAGGTGCTGTTCTAAAAAACTTATTAAATCATCATCCTCAGAATCATCATCACTAAGAGCTTTAAGTAGCAACGAAAAGGTGATAATTCGCTGTTGCCCATCGACGATGTTATATGGTGATTTTTCCTTTTGGTGGAGGATAAGTGTCCCTACTCGGTATGTTTCTTTATTTTCGTTTTTGGCATCAATAATGTCGTCCAGCAGTTGAATTACATTTTTTGCTCTCCATTTATAGGGACGCTGATAAGTCGGTATCACTAAACTAATGTCAGTAATGGTGTTACCGTCTTTATCCTGCGTGATTTTATTGTGCAACAACAAGTCACCGATTTTGGTTATTGCGAGTTTTAAGCAAGTGTCCAAATTATATTCTCCTATTAGAAATATTTATTACAACCGCCTGAACGGCGGCATGTTTTATTCTAGCGTGCATCTTCAGAACCATATGTAACCTTCAGGCAGTCGTGCAATTCGCGCATGTTCTCATACTGCGGGTGATCGGCCAGGCTGGCCATATCGAAGTCGATGCAGATCTCAATGTCTTCCTGCGATAGATAGTTCTCGTGGATCAGCATCTCTCGGATTTGGTCGGAAGCATCTGGGTATTCACGTTCCTCAGGGTCGTTGTTTTGAAGCAAAAAGTCGCGGTAGCAGTTTTCGATGATGGGTATGGAGTGGGTTTGGATCTCGGCCACGACTCGCAGAATCTCGGTGATCTTGGCCTCAAGCGCAGCCTGGGTGCTGAAGAAGATGTGGCCGTTGGAGTGCGCGGTCTCGTTGCGGTCGTCCACCAGTTTGACGTAGGTACCGATCTTGCTGTTGTCGCAAGCGATTAGCTTGAGGAACCGCAGGACGGTCCGTTCATTGACGCTGCTGAGTACGAAAGGTGAAGTAGCAGCCAGTAAGTTTTTTTCGTCTCTTGGAAAGCCAATCAGGCCCTTCGCAAAATCATCTGGCCGGGCCTGCCGGATCTGCCATATATTGAAGTATACAAAACTCATCGTAAACATGTGATAAGCGAGAAAAGCGAACTGGTACTTGTTGTGCATGTAGTTGGTTTCGAAGGCATTCCACAGGAAGGCGATATATTCTTGCTCGCTGCTGGACTTGAAGGAGAGGGGCAGATAGTTGCCCAATTCCAAGGCTTCTTCCATGACTTACGTCTCCGATGGGGCAGAATCGTCCTCGCCCCAGACTCGTTCGAGGGTGGCTTGAATTTTCTTCACGAAACGGGCGATCAGTTCGCTGTTGGCGGAGACCAGCGCCTGCTCGGCTTCGATCTCGGCGACGATTGTTTGTTGCGTCGCGAGAGGTGGGAGGGGTAGTCTTAATCCCTTTAATATTTTTACAGACGCCACGTTCTTGATTGCTGCTCCATAGGTGAAGTCAGAGAGGTATTTCTGAAAGTTATCGCTTTCCATCCAGAGTTTAAGGAAAACGCCAAGAACTCGATCTGTAGGAGTTAGTTTCAATAGTGCTTGGTTGATTACGCCTGCAGGCGCGTTCTCAGGAACGATCGCCACCTTTCCCATTGTACCCGAACAGCTCATGATAAGTTCGCCAGGACTTACTTGAAAGCCCTGCATTTCGTTGAATTTTTCTTTGTCGACAAAATATCTGAACTCAGAGAAATTGTTGGCAATAGCGTGGCTTTGTTCATAGACTGCATAGCCGCTTTTGACGAAGATGTCTTTTTTCAAACTACCCCCAAACGGGCCGCGTTTGAAAATGCAAACATTGCCTAGCTCTTCATTAGGCCAGTCGGGATCGATAGGGATGTGGGGGCGGTAGTTGTCGAGAACGGCGCGGGCGCCGTCTATGACCTTCTGGTATCCTTCGATCTCCGCCACGATCTCCTTCTGCACCTCCAGCGGTGGTAGGGGGATTTGGAACGGGGCCAAACTCTGTCTTGTGATCTGTGGCTGAGCTGATCCGGAAATAGTTGAGGTGAACTTGGAGTTCTTAAGTATGGCGTACAGGAAGTCTTTCAACAACTTATCGTCCTTCGGCTTCACAACCATAGCGTTCCCTGTTATCCACGATTTGGGAACAGATTTGTTTACTGTGCCGCATGTTGCTCCTCGGCACGTGATTATAACTTCTGAATCCTCGTGATTGTATTCCGAGTATCTGCCAATGATTCCGTTTGCCCCGAAAACTAGATAAGGGCCGTCTGGGACAAGATCTTTCTGAGTAATGGTTTTGGGTTGGTAAAGGTCACAAATATCGGAAAGTTCTACATGTGGATATTGTGAAAAACGCTGCCCATTCTCCCGATACCGTTCCCCGCTGAGGTTGTAATCTCCATTTGCGGTGATCTTTTCTTTCGGCACGATCAGGCCAAGCGTGGGCTGGAAGTCGGCAACCGGTTCCCCCGCCCGCAGGCGGCTCAAGTATTCGCCGATTTCGACTAATGCCTGAGGCAGATCATCCTTGCCGTTTGGGCGTCGCTGTGCTCCGAGGCCGAAACCGTCGTTCTCGACCTTGAAGAAGGCGATGGTACTGCTTTTCTTTGCCAGTGATTTATCAAGGATCAGGATCGAGGTCTTCACGCCGGAGTAGGGATTGAACACACCCGCAGGGAGCGAAACGACAGCGACGAGAGACTCTTCTATGAGCATCTTGCGCAGTTGTTTGTAGGCGGTCTGGCTCTGGAAGATGATCCCCTCGGGAACGATTATCCCGGCACGGCCGTTGGGCGTAAGATGCTCGGCCATGTAGTCCACGAAGAGCACCTCGGAGCGCTTGGCCTGAATGGAGAAACGCTTGTGCGGCTTGATGCCCCCCTTCGGCGACATGAAGGGCGGATTGGCGAGGATCACATCGGCATACTCGTTCCACTTGTCCTGGCTGGTCAGCGTGTCGTATTCGGCAATATGCGGGTCGGGGAAGCCGTGCAGGTAGAGGTTCACCAGCGACAGGCGGACCATATCGGGAGAGATGTCGTAGCCCGTGAAGTTTTGCGCGAGGCGGCCCTTGTCATCCGGCGTAAGAGTGTTTTCCCCCTTCTTGTTCGTGTTGGCCTTCAGTATGTGCTTGTAGGAAGAGATCAGGAACCCGGCGGTACCGCAGGCCGGGTCGAGCACGGTTTCGGTCTTTTTCGGGTCGACGATCTGGACCATGAAATCGATGATGTGGCGCGGGGTGCGGAACTGTCCGGCATCGCCCTGGGAGCCGAGGACGGAGAGCAGATATTCGAAGGCGTCGCCGAGGCGCTCGCTGTGGTCGTAGCTGAATTCGTCGATGACCTTGAGGAACATCTTCAGTGTTTCCGGGTCGCGATAGGGGAGATAGGCGTTCTTGAAGATCTCGCGAAAAAGGAGCGGAATACCGGGGTTCTCCGGCATCTTGGTAATGGCCTCGGCGTAGAGGTTAAGGGTCTCGTGGCCCCCCAGTCCGGAGCGCATGAGTTTGGCCCAGCCGTAGCGGGCAAATTCTCCCTCGAAAAACTTGCGCTTCCCGCCGAACTCTTCACTCTCGGCATCCATGTCGTCCATGAACTTGTAGATGAGTGCGATGGTGATCTGCTCGACCTGACTCTTGGGGTCGGGAACTTTGCCCACAAGAATATCGCGAGCGGTGTCGATGCGGCGTTTGGTATCGGTGTCGAGCATGTTACTCCTTGATCTGTTTCAGTGCAGGCGCTGTGGTGAGCACCTGCATCTGGCGAATGGCGATTTCGTTGAGGCGCTTGAGGCGTTCCCCTTGTGACAGCTCCATGTGAATGAGTTCGGCGTTCATGCCTTCGATATTGGCCAGCACCAGCAGTTGTTCGATGGTGGCGTAATCGCGCATGTTGCCTTCGAGATTGGCATTGGCATCCCGCCACTGTTTGGCTGTCCGGCCGAAGATGGCGACATTGAGCATGTCCGCCTCGTTGGCATAGGTTATGGTGGCCTGAGCCGGGGTGATCTCGGCCGGGATCAGGTGTGCCTTGATGGCGTCGGTGTGAATGCGGTAGTTGAGCTTGGACAAGGTGCGGTTCAGGTTCCAGGCGAGGGACAGGCGACGGTTCTCGTCTTCCTTCAGACGCTGAAATTCCTTGATGAGGTATATCTTGAATTCCGGACTAATCCACATGCCGAATTCAAAGGCGATATCCTTATGTGCATAGGTGCCGCCGTACCTCCCGGCGGTTGCTTTCAGGCCTATGGCATTGGTCTTATTGGCCCACTCCTTGACGCTTATCTTGTAGCTGTTGAGTCCTGCCTGACTTTTAATTATGGCGAATTCGCCATAATTAAAATCGGGATTATAGACGCTCTCCCATATGCCAAGGAACTCGACAGTGTTGCGGTTTCTCAGCCAGTCCGAGATGAAAAAATCGCCGTCTTTTGCCTTCAGCATATCCGTCAGCGAGATATAATCTCCCTGTTGGTGCGACATGACCGTTATCTCTGTTCCTTGAACCTCTATGGTTGTCTTTTTGGCTTTGCTCATGACTCCTCCTATGCCGCAAACTGGTTCAGGGACACGTAGTCCTTGACATACTCGGGAATAAGGGAGCGGTATTTTTCCGGCACGGCGCGGAAGTCGCGGGTGGAGAATACCGGATTTGTGGCGAGATCGGTGAAGTGGCGGCTCTCGATGATATGACGGATCTGGTCGCTGATCACATAGGCCTTGAAGTAGGTCTTGATAGCCGGGATGGCCTTTGCCTCTTCGGGCTTGTGGTCGGCGACAAACTTTGCGAACTCCTCTTCCAGCAGCTCGTCCTTGGATTTGAAGCGCGGGATGAGGCCGAAGATCTTCTCCAGGATCTCCCGCAGTGTCAGGCGGCGGTCTACGCTAGCGGCTTTACGCAACTTGTCGAGGGTGTAGTACTCCTCGGGCTTGTCAAAGACCTCGCGGTTGACGTAGTCGATGACGCGATCCCATTGCCCGGCTTCAACGGCCTTTACGATCATCTCGTCCTCGCGCACCGAGTCCTCGAATTTTTCGAAGAACATCCGGTCGATCTTCATCCCCTCTAATCCAATAATCTCCTCACTGATCGAGGCGAGAATATCCTCACCCAAGTGCTCGTAGATACCGTCGATTACTACCGGGCCATTGCCCCCGTTTCCTCCCTTGCCGTTACTCTTTGGCCAGGGAAGCTTCAGGATCTCATCGTAGTTGTAATCCTCCTCGAAGTACTCGCAGTTGGCGAAGAAGTCAAAGATCTTGAAGGCTGACTTCTTCGGCTGCAAGACACTATCCTTCAGGTTGTCGTCGAAAAGCTGTTCGAGGAAGTCGTGCTTGCGGGTGCCGCGCCCCTTGATCTGTATAAAATCCGTCGGTGAAAATATCGGTCGAAACAGGCCGATATTCAAGATGTCAGTGCAATCGTAGCCGGTGGTCATCATGCCAACTGTCACGCAGACACGCGCCTTGCTGGTCTTATAGGTGGGCAGGAAGTTGCCGGAGCCGAGGAGGTTATTGTTGCTGAAGTTGATGCTGAACTGCTGGGCACCCGGTATCTGAGACGTGACCTGCACGGCAAAGTCTGACTGGTACTTGCCGGGGAACATGCGGTCGGCCATCTGGTTCAGGATCTGCGCCAGCTTGGCGGCGTGGTTCTGACTGACCCCAAAGATGATCGACTTACCGATTTCTCCGCTGACCGGATCGCGCAGGGCGTTCTCCAAGAAAGTCTTGCAGAGGAGTTGGTTCGTGGCGTCGGCGAAGAACCGCTTCTCGAACTCGCGCTGTTTAAATGCTTCTTCCTGATCCTCGCCTGTTTCATCGGTAAAGGTGGCCACGAAGCCCTTTTCGGAGAGCAGTTCAGTGGTGATCTCGGTGCGGGCATCCACCACTGTGGGGTTGACCAGGTAGCCTTCCTTCACACCGTCGAGCAGCGAGTAGCGATAGGTGGGTTCACTGCTCTCACAGCCGAAGGTGCGGTAGGTGTCCAAGAGCAGTCGGCGCTCGGCTTCGCGTGGGTCGCGGGTAGAAGGGTTGCTGCTGTCAAAGCGTTTGAGGTAATCACGGGGCGTAGCGGTGAGGCCGAGCTTGTAGCCGATGAAATAGTCGAAGACGGCGCGGGCATTGCCGCCGATGGAGCGGTGCGCCTCATCGGAGATAACCAGATCAAAATCGGTTGGTGAGAAGAGCCGCTGGTACTTGTTGTTGAAAAGCAGTGATTGCACCGTGGTAACAACGATTTCCGCCCGCTGCCACTCGTCACGGTTTTCCTTGTAGACCACTGTCCGAAAGTCAGCAGACAGCAGTGCCACGAAGGCCCTTTTGGCCTGATCCTCCAGTTCAAGGCGATCCACTAAAAACAGAACTCGCCGGGCATTTAGGGAACGGAGGAAGAGCTTGATGACCGCGGCGGCAGCAAGTGTCTTGCCGGTGCCGGTGGCCATCTCGAATAGGAAGCGGTCTTTCCCATCCTTCACGGCGCGTTGCAACGAGTGAATGGCCTTCAACTGATAGGGCCGCAAGAAGCGAAGCTTATTGGCCTGGATGTACCCTGGGCGCTCAGCTTCGTTCTTCCACGCCGCTTCGGATTGGTAGTTCGGGCGTTGAGTCAACGCTATGTAGTCGTCACCGACCTGGTCTTCGATCAGGCGTTGTGGGTTAGGCGTGACCTTTTTATAGCCAGTTACTGAATCCGGCGTGGGAAAGGACGTAATGACGTAGGGGTTGCCACGCTCCAGGTCCCAGAAGTAGTGCAGGTTGCCATTCGAAAGCATGACGAACCGACAGTTCTGGGACTTGGCATACCTGCGGGCCTGCTCTTTGCCGACGAGTGGGTTCTTGCTCTCAGATTTGGCTTCCAGGACGATGAGTGGAAAACCCTTGGCGTCGCGGAGCAGGAAGTCGATGAAGCCCTTAGACGCTTTTTCGAAGTTGTCGCCAAGTGCATCAAGATCGGTGGTTTTGATCGTAACGCTGGGCTCAAGGCGGATGTTGGCGGGTGCGCTCCCCTCTGCGAAGAAACGCCAGCCAGCCGCTTCGAGCAACTTGTTGATCTTGATACGGGCTGTGGCTTCTTTGTCGGGCACTAAAGCTCCTATCTTTCGTATAGGGATTGTAATATTTGCGTGAGTTACGCACTAAAAACAAAGCCCCGCTTCTCTTTTTCGAAAAACAGGGCTGTCATAATCTTATTAAAATCCCCCTCATGTTGCGGATTGTAAGAATCTCATAGAACGCATTAAGTGATTAACTCTGCTAAGGTATTTTGTCAAGAAATATTACAGCGAGAATTTGGTAATGTAAAAGAATGTTCGCAATTTCGATTAATGAGACCATCGAGATCTCCGGTTTATGCTGCCTGTTGTAATGGCAATCGTTGCTCTTTATGAGTGATCCACAATCCGCTCAGGTAGTTGAGAATAGCGTCGTCGTTCTGGACGGATCGGATGTGAAAAACTTTTTGTTCTTATCAAAGCAGTTTTTTGCCTTCGCAGATGTTGAGCAGATCGGCTGGTCAAACAGCCCATCCAAAAGGGGAACGGCGTATCGTGAATGGGTAAGGTTGAGGATATCTTCCTTCATATTATTATATAGATCTATGATTTGTTCGGAAGTTGCTGAAGTTCAAATGGTTTCATTTTGTCTATCGCCGTTTACACACAAATTGTTTTGTCTATAACAAAATACGGTTTCATTATAGACAAAACACAACGCTGTGTTAATACAAACATTTGAGGGCTATGTCATATATTCTTTTTCACACTGGTCAATGGCATGTTCATTATGTGGATGTGTCAAGATGCATCATTGATGCTCATTGTCATTGCGAATAACCTTTCCAGCATCCGTAAGTTTCCAGTCTGCGGAAGAAGCTTTTGCGTTCTTCAGGAATAATTTAGTTATTTCCCTCTCATGTAATGCCTTCCGATATAACAAACAATGAATGCCGGACGACGCTTTCCTTGTCTTTCTGATCCTGTCAATCAGTGCGTAACCCGGTTCATTTGTGAAAAAGGTTGTGTCGGTAATCATATGATTGCTTCCTGTCGTAGTATAACATCTGAAAAAATGAAAGAATGTATCCAATCGCCAACTAATCGCCAACTCGCTTCAGGATGTAATGAGCACTTCTTCCTTTTCCCTTTGAATACAGTATATTCTTTTCGACGAGCCTATTCAGGTCTTTTCTGGCACCTTCATCGGATAGGTCA
>Ga0307992_1002106_pt1 | contig 11447 bp, 7 predicted proteins | sample EllFjometagen133_FD_203162 | JGI IMG/M metagenome (GOLD analysis project Ga0307992, IMG submission 203162) | Marine microbial communities from Ellis Fjord, Antarctic Ocean - #133 | ecosystem: Environmental > Aquatic > Marine > Unclassified | place: Southern Ocean | collected 2014-10-08
AATGTCATATACTATTAACCCTTTCCTTTTCTCCGCTTTCATCCTTAAAGTAATTCTTTACCTCTCCATCTATGACAACCCATGTAACGATATCTCCTCTTTCTTTGGTCCTCCAATCAGAGAAAGCGAAATATTTTGTATTACCTAAGCAATAGTAGTGTATAAGGGTGTGCTTTGTGAACCCTATTTCTTTTAGTTTCTCAGGGATAGTTTCCCCTTGTTTAGTAAATTCAGCAGCAGCAGTATAACTAAAATGCTTCTTGTAGTTTGACGTTTCGGTTGGAGCATTACTGCAGGCAGTAAGGAGTAAGATTAGAATTGATAGATTAATGTTGCTAGACACTTCGGCTAAATATTTTTTTATTCAAACTACTTATTTTCCAACAAACTGTTTACCAGATTGACCTTCTTAAATGGGATGTGTCCCGGAATACGGAATATTTGTAAATTTACAGATGCTTATGGGAACCAGCGATAAACCGCCCCACGCTGGCAAAGACTTTGAGAAACTCTTTCGGAGAAGCTTGTTTTCCATCATGAACGATGTCATTCCTGATACTCTGACACGAGAAAAATTCCTCTTTTATCTTTTTTAATTCTTTAAATTCCTCCTCATTTATTCTCTCGCGAAGACTATTCCAAATTTCAAGCTTCTCCCACATCTCGAAGTAATCTCTGACTTGTGGCCTTTTAACTTTAAGGATGAGATCAATGATGTCCTCCACAACCTCTCTCTCCTGAAGTTTCCTGCGGATTTGATAGGAAAGATACACCTCTAATGCCGTGTAAACTTTAACGACTGCCGAACTGAGATCATCCCAAAAAACCGGCAATGGCTTCGTGGGTTCATTTTTGTCATCTTCAAAATACAAATAAATTTCACGATCCTGACTTGCTAATAGGACTTGTAGGTATCCCTCCAAAAAATGAAGCTGAAAGGTTTCTACTAATCCTCGAAAGTCGGGGACGATCAAAGAAGATACATCTGCGCCCTGATGCACTCCCTTTTGTTCCATAATACAGTAGGGACAATCCCAATCACTCAAACTCGCGGTGATTTCCATGGCCTTAAAGGCATCCTCTCTACTCTTGTGTCCGCAATTAGGACAAGTATGGTTAATTTCCCAATTTAATGATTTTTTAATTTCTTCGGATATTCCTTTAAATTTTTCTTTGAATTGTTCACCTGTCATCATTATCACCTCTGCTAGGTCTCACGAAATCGAAAAACACAATACTTAATTACTTAAAAATAACCCCGCCCCCTTTTTCTAAAAAAACAGGTGTCTGTCTCTATTTTCTTTTCAATGAAAAGTTAAAGTGTCCAAATTTGTACTGCAAGTTTTGCAAAATCATGAGATCTTTTCTCGACCTGCTTAAACTTAAATACTGAATATCCTTCTGCAATCTTTCGAGTTAGATGTATATTCGACTTCTTATATTCTTTCTTTTTAGCTCTAAGCGGATTATTCGATGCCTTGATATTAAGTTTCTGTCCTAACAAAGTGTAATTACCTATTCTGTTTACATATTCGCCATGTTTGGATAACGCTTCTTTGCCAAGATAACTAACCCAATTGCCATATTCTTTAATAGCTTTTTTAGTATTTATTGTTTGTGGAATTATATGCTCTAAATGAACTTCATTTCCAGAGTTAATAACATACTCGCCTTGATTAGCTATAAGATTATATTCAAACTGCTCCAATGCATACTTGGCTCTGTCTTTGTTTCCTTTAAAACTATGAGTTGCAAACTTCTCTTCAAACTCTTCATTTTTTGGAAAATGTTTTGACAGACTGCTTCTCACTTGACCCACGATATCTTCATCTTTTATCTCCGTAAGCTTAGAAAAAATATCATCAAGTTCAGCCGTTCTGTATTCACTGATATGTCTTCTTAGCACAAAGGTTTCAATCAATTTCAATATCCGAATTGTCTCTTTAGCATTAATTTTCCGTTGGAACAAGTTAAGAAGGAAAGTATACGCTGGTGTAGATTCAATTCTCTGTAAATTATAAAGATGCTGGTTTATTTTTCTATCGTTAAAGGTTTTATTCATTATTTTTCCGTACGTGCACGCGGATTCTTTTAAAGAACTAGCGAATTGTGTTATAGATATTTTAGACTTTTTCTTGTGTGTATTATCTATGGAAGAAATCGTTGATTGAATAGGTTTACTGTCTTCATCGTCCCCATATTCCACAAATTCATTAAAAAGGTGATACTCAGGCAGAACATCAGATTCTTTTACAGTCGTTACATAATATTTTTTGAACTCATAAATTAATTTCGAAAATGTAACCTTTCTTTGCAATATGCCCATCAAATACTGCCTAAAAAAATCATCCGTCTCAATGTCATCTAAGCTGACGATCACACTTTTCCAGCATTGTCTCACTTCTTTCAAAATATCAGCATTAATTATTGAAGCGTGACCCAACAAGAAATTTTTGATAATATCGGTTGGGCTTAATTCTAATCCCCGGTTATTAATTGTCTCAAAAAGCTTATAGGCATCTCTTGCTTTTTCTGTATCAAGACGTATCACAATTGTATTATTTATTAACTTAAAATAAAACTCATTTAGTTTTTCGAAATTGTATTCGGATACCCATTTCTTAAACTCGTTATAAGCATTTAAAAGCTTTTGGTTTTTCACTTCATCTAATTGTTTCAAACCAAACACTTTTGAATAATCTGGTTCATCTAAGTCTCCTAGTACGCTCTTTTTTTGCTTTTTTCTATCTAATCCCTGACAATACAAATATACCTCAATTTCATCAGCGATTTCTTGCCTTTTTAAATCAATGAATCTATCTCTTATCGCTTTCATTAAAAGAGATAGCGATATTATTCTCTGTTGACCATCCACCACTTCCAGCGTATTTATATCTGCTTTATGAGGTTCTGTTAGCAACAGAACTGTTCCCAAGAAATGCGAATCATTCCTGTCAAGCAAATTAATGTCTTCAAATAATTCTACTAGTTGTTTGTTTCCCCAAGCGTAACGCCGTTGATAAGCAGGGATAAAAAATTGCTCGTTTTTGCTACTAAATAATTGTGCTATTGTTAACTGACTTGGTGTGATTTTCATTTTTTGCTACCCCTTGATTTTTTACTTATTCGACCAATCTCATTACTTTTCCGCCGATAGATCTTCTTCAATTGAATAGAAAATTAGCTTATCTAACTTTTTTTGCATTTAAATATATAATCCTATCAAATCATCCTCTGTAATATTTATTCCAATACTATGTAATATGGACCTCATTTTTGCATATAAGTCTTTCAACATCTCTTCTTTTTCGGTCATAATTCCATAATGCAACATCCGATGGCATGTTGGACACAAAGAAACAATGTTTTGGATACAATCGATATTCTTATTGGCTTGTTCCCAATAAATTTTTTGGTACTGCATCGGAATTAAATGGTGTGCTTCTACATAATTCTTATTTGTGCTTTTTGCGATAAACGTTAAGTGCGCATTATCATAATCACACAAATAGTTACTTGTAATGATTTTTGCCTTACCAAGCCGCGCATCTCTTTTTGGTTTTGATATTGCATGCTCGGCATACTCTGGTTGAAGTGAGTGGCTATCTTTTAGCGATTCGATAAACTCATTTGATAAATCATCAGTTTTATTTACATTTATAATGTACTCATTATCTTCCTTAATTTCAATAATTGAATCTACTAATGGATTATTTTGAGCCCCTATCAACGAAAGGTTGAACCCTTGCGATGTATACAAAAAATCTTTATAGTTTTCATCAATGGTTAGCCCTGTTGCTAGAAATTGTGCTTGATGGCTTGATATAAAACTATCTGTCGATATTTGATAATTCTGATTTATTGTAATGGTCGAATCATCAATAATAAAAACATCTAAATTCCTTAAAATATTTAAGACTCTACTTCTACCTTTGTATTCATTAATTAATCCATCAACTTCAAAATATGTATCAGTACCAGAAATCAAATTAACTGTATTTCCTATATCACTATGAGTATTCTGTGTCATTACAAACAGATAAAAATCATATATTGAAATAGACATAATCCCGCGAGTCGCCAAAGCCTTTAGCACTTGATACACAAATAATATTGGATATATGTGCCGATTGGTAAAAGTGGTATTTCTTGAATCTGTTATTGCGGACAGTTTTATTTTTAGTATTTGTTCTGTAACTAATTTATTGTATTCACCAACGTTATCTGCATTAATAATTTTTTTATAAACAGGTGTTGTATCTTCATCCTTGTATAGCGAATGATTTTTTGTTAAAAGACCGTATAATTGTGCAATAATCAATGTTCTATGTCTATCGACTATATTATAGTAAACAGAGTTATTGGTATAATAATCTTCCAGCGGGATTGATTTGTCAGTATTGTATTTCCATTCAGCAAAAAGCTTAGTTGCATTTATTACTTTATTAAAGTCTGTCTCTTGTTTAGTAAATTGCCACACATAATCAGGCCCTTTCGTTAACAAGGAATCAATGTATTGCTGCTTGCTCAAAGTATTCCTCCTTTAAAATAGCACTTATTACATAAGCAAAAAAGAATGCAAGCTTTGGAGGTACCGCGTTCCCCACTTGTTTATAAATCGATGTCTTATTTCCCAAAAATTCAAAAGAATCGGGAAAGCTTTGCAATCTCGCACCTTCTCTTGGTGACAATGTGCGATCTTCAAATGGATGAATAAAGCAACCTCCAGATGGAGTATCAAATCTTGTTGTAATTGTCGGAGCAACGCCATCTTTTTCTAAACGCCCATATGACCCACTATGTATCGATTTGATATTATCGGATAATACAGTCCAGTTTTCGCCCTCTTTTATTTGTACCATCCTTTTCTTGGCAATTAGATTATGCTTTGGCTTTATATGATTATAAGTAGTTGATGTTTCTGATCCTAAAAATAACTGGTAGTTATTTTTAGGATCAATATTTACTATACTTCCATTCTTATCTTCATTCTTTAAATTTGATATTGCATTCCAAATAGTTGGAGTGTCAAAAAAATATGGATATTTTTGTTTCATTCCATTCTTCGCTATTTTTAAATACTTTTCGACATCTATAGCTTTATTCAATGAGCCGATAATAAACACTCGTTCTCTTTTTTGTGGTATTCCAAAATCAACGGCGTTAAAAACTTTATAATAGACAAAGTATTTATCTCCATTAAAATTACCCTTATCGGAAAAAGCATTGATAATTTCCTTAAATATTAAACCCTTCTCTGCAGTTAGAATACCCTTAACATTCTCAAATATAAACAATTTAGGCTTTACTTGCTTAACTATTTCACAATAGTATTTAAAGAGGTAATTACGAGGGTCGTCAGCAGAACTATTCCTAATTCGAGCACCTGCCATTGAAAACCCTTGGCAAGGTGGACCACCAATAATTATTTCCGCATTCGTTTCACTCAAAGTTTTATTTTCTGCAATATCTTTTATATCCTCCACAAAAAGTTCGGTATCTGGGTGATTCTTTTTATATGTAGAGGCAATCTGCTTGTCAAACTCAACTGCTTTTACTATTTTAAAGCCAGCTTTTTTGAAACCAGCTGAAAATCCACCTGCCCCAGCAAATAAATCTATTACAGTTTTATTCATTTGCTTTGCCCCGAAACTCTATAAAATATATTATAATTTTTAATATATGCCATTTCTTTTTCTGTCAAATGATACACCCTTGCCAATAAATCATTAATTTCATTTATCTCATTAATGCACTTTTTATGTTTATATTCATATAGCGCTTGGCTTGTATTTATTTTATTTTTTGTTTTCTCAAGCATTTTTTCAAGCTTTAGTGATAATTCTCTAAACTTATCGTACAAAGACTCATCAATTTTAGGAATTTTGAAATCAAATAATTCTTTATTCGTTATATGCCAGCAATCTGAAACCTTAACCCAAAACCACCAAAACAAACTTGAATTTAATATGCAATTACACACGTGCTGATAATTATTGCAATAACTATACTTTGAGTATTCCCTGTCTTTTAAGGGCTTCTTAATAAACGACTTAGTCCAAAAACATGAACGTTTATTCAAGTACACAGGGTAATTACCGTTTATTTTCTGAAGCCCAACAATCGTATCAGAATTCTTTATAATTTTATTAAATATCTTTAATTCAAGATTATTGCATAATTTTGGATAATAATTTTCACTTATTTTTACACTTTTGATAAATTCCGTTTTATCAAATAAGGAATTTCGTTGATTCTTATACCAATATTTATAATCGGAAGTATAAACGACATGATCGGAATTATTGTTTTTTTTAGCAAACAAGATATTCAATTTCTGGTGGACACCTGAAAACAGACAATCTGGTCTATCCGCATAACTCATAACAAATTGAGAAGACGTTATTCTTTCAACATATTCCCTTATTAACCGCATTCTAATAGTTGAAATATATGATATAGGAACAATAACTCCTAGCACACCCTTTGGTTTTATTAGTTTCAGTGAATTATGAATAACATCAGCATATATATTCCCGTATTTTATATTTTCACTATATTCTAATTTATTCCTTTCGACATAGGGAGGGTTTCCAACAATAATATCAAATTGACTTTTTATTTTTTTGAAATTTGTAATAAAATTTATATTTGTAAAATTATCATTTAATTTCTCATATATTTTTTTAATATCTACTTTTGGATAAGTGGTCAGGCATTTAAACAATATTCTAGTTTTAGTAATGTAAGTTGAATACGCGTCTGTATCATTTCCTGATAGATTGCTTATTATTCCATATAAATACCCTTCGGTGTAATCCTTACATAATTTTTGAATAATATTTACTTTAATTTCAAAAACCTTTGTCAGGAACGCTCCCGTACCACAAGTTGGATCATATACCGAGATAGATGCTATAATTCCACATAATTCTTCTTTGCTACTTACTAAGAATAACTTCTTTAGATAAGAATCAAACGAATTTGAAGGTTTAGAATCAATATTAAATAAATTATTAAGATATTGAAATATTGAGTTATAAACAATGAATGATGTAACATCATCGGGAGTGTAATAAACTCCGTTTGATTTTTGCTGGGAGGTTTTTTCATTTATCTTTTCTAGCTCCTTATGAAAGTTTTCTTCATCAAGATTATGCGAAACTAATAGTAGTATTATACTTTCATAATAATTAAAAAACTCATTTTGTATCTTATCCTTACTCATTAACGCCAACACTCTATCGTAAGGTTTCGTAATGTTTTGCTGTATAATCTTTTGTTTTAAATATAGCCGCTCATTATTTCCTATTTCTTGTTTAAAAATATATTTTAATATTTCCTTATGTTTAAGGTTTAAGTATGCCTTGAGCTTAGGGGCTGGCAACGTTGCTAATTGATTGTATTTATTTTCTATCGTCGTCACTATAGGTTTCCTCTTAAATACTTTTATGCAAACACCTATGATACATTATTAGATCCTTCTCTGAATAAAGCAAAGACAAATACTCGTCAGGATTGTTTTCATCAAAATATATCAATTTATCTTCGTTAAAAAAAGTGTCGAATTGATCAACCTTTTCAACCAACTCCTCAAGATGAACGCTATCTAACTTAATGCCATCTTTTGTCTGCGTAATATGCTTATTGTAATGTAAAATCGTATAAAATCTAGGGTCAATCTTGTTTTGAGCATTTAAATACTTTTCTAATTCATGTTTCTCGTTACTTTTTCTAAAGCTGACTATACGCTCTAAAGCATCGTCGGCCTCAGAATAATTTCGAGTAATTGCTAAGAAAGAATTGAATTCTGTTTTCGTAACAAAACTATCCTCGCCATAATCTTCTTTTAGCCTCAGCAAAACATTATATATTAAAAAAAATGGATATATCCTAAAATCTTTAAAAGATACCCTCTTTGCTGCTGGTGTATACTTGCTGTAGGTCCCATAGATAGAATTCCAATAGTATACTTTTTCCAACTGTGTAGTTAAAACCCCTTTATAGCTTGATACTTCTGAAAAATCTAGACACCTTTCCTTTATTCTCTTAAATGGTGGCGTTACCTCTAGCGGAATCTTTGCAGTAACAAAACCTGTTATTTTGCTTAACATTAACGCCCGATACCCCGCTGTCATATTTTTCCCAGGATAGCGATCATTAACCACCCTCTGAATGCATTCCACAAACTCTTTCTCTGTAAAATCCCTATTCTTATCTATTATGTCTAACGCCTCTAATTGTACCTCGAAATATTGATTTTGCTGACCTCTTTTCCAGTAAAGATTACTACTTGTCCATTGTTTTAAAAATTCTCCGTATTCGACCCAATCTCCTGTAAGATCCTCTAGGCGCACGGTCCTCGTTGCCGCTGAATCTAAAACTTTAAAAAATTCAAGGACTTCTTCGTCAAAACGTACCTCGTTGCCATTATTATCGTAATGGCACACCTCTTTTTTAACTCTATCCCGTTTAAGATCTCCTATTTTTCGGACTCCTAGGTATGAATAAATCCTATTTGCGGTTTTGTAGTTACCAATGAAATCAAGAACTGTAATATTCTCTTTCCCTGGAGAAATTCTTAGTCCTCTTCCAAGTTGTTGTACAAAAATTGTTTTAGACTCTGTGGGGCGCAAAAATAAAAGACATTCCACGTCAGGAAAATCCACGCCTTCGTTAAAAATATCTACGGCAAAAACAACTTGTATCTCGTTAGCCCGAAATCTCTTCGTTAAGGCTTTTCTTTCCTCCATAGACAGTAAGGCAGTATCGCTATGAATAGCCTCTGAAGGTATCCCCGCTTTATTAAATTTCTTTGCCATCTTTATAGCATGTTCTATGCTAACACAGAACCCTATACTTTTTTTATTCTTTGCTTTCTCGTTGAATTTTTCAATAATTTTTTCATCCCTACGATCAATAATTAAAATTTTATTTAGGTCTGAAATTTTATATTTAAAGCCATTCCAATATATTTGCTCATAGTCTACATCGTCTTCAAACCCATGATATTTAAATGGGACTAAATATCCTCTCGTAATTGATTCTTGTTGATTCATTTCAAATATTAAATTTCCGTTATAACTTGCAAGGACATTCTTTTTATCCATTCTTTCAGGAGTAGCCGTTAAACCTAGTAAAAACTTTGGCTTAAAATGAGATATTATTTTCTGGTATGTTTTGCAAACAGCATGATGTGTTTCGTCGACAATTATATAGTCAAAGTAATCTGGTGAGAATACCTCAATATGTTCTTTACGCGAAATTGTCTGTATTGATGCGAAAGTAATTTTATTGCCCATGGCTTTCTCTGTTCCGTGATAATACCCTTTAGAGGCTTCGGGCCATACCGCGTCGAACGACTGTCTCGCTTGTTCTAATATCTCGTTCCTGTGAACAACAAATAGTGTATGACCAGACAATCTTTTTGCATCAAAAGCAGCAAGATAGGTTTTGCCTAAACCAGTTGCAAGTGAAACCAAACCTTTCCTGATCCCCTGCTCTCTGGCTTTTTCTAAAGCCTTTAAGGCCTCCTCCTGTGGCTCGTAAGGCTTAATGTCCTTAGAATGTTCCAGATACGCATGGACGTTTAACTGTTCATCAGCAACAAACCACCTTCTAAGTTCATTTACTATTTCTTTAGGTTGATCATATACAGTCTCCCACTCTAACTGTTTTATCTTAACACCAAAATTCCTTAATGAATCTTGTAAAAGCTTATGCTTTTCTGCGTCCTGGTTATAAATTTTAATAGCGTACTTCGCATACCTAGATTCTATAAAAAAGTCTATTTTCTCTTCTTTACCGAGTATTTCAGGGTTTATGTAGTGAGGTTTCACGAAATTAAGTCCGTATTCGCCAAGAATCGGGTAAAGAATAGTTTCAATAAAATAGTTATCATTTACATCTAATATCTTACTGTAAGTTTCTAAATATGTACTCAATTCCATTATTTTCCTTAAATAATTTTAATGCTTTATTGTGTGTTCTGATGTTAATATTACTACTTTTAGGCTAATTTGACAATAAAAATAAGGCATTTGGCCGAAAGCCGCTATCACCTCACCACAATCCTAATAAAACTACTCCGCCCCTGCTTATCAACACAGGTTATTTTATGCCTTCCCTTCTCCATTGTCCAGAAGAGTTTTTCGCCTATGTCGCTGGCGCTGAAAAAGTTATCATTTATGAACCAGTAGAGCTTATCAGCATCGAATGAGCCGTTTGCTACCAATGTAAGCTTTTGTTCAAAATTATCCGGCCCGGAGATAAAATATTCGCATTTATGCAGGGGCGATACAATTTTAGGGCGGTTTTTATCAAGGTTAACTACTTTTTTAGGAGCAACCATATACTCAGGCGGCTCCAGATATTCAGGGTTATGCTGCCTTATCCAGGATTGTAGCTTATCGGGCCAGATTACAAATACCTCTTCAATATAGTCTCTGCCCTGCTTGGCGTAATCATCAAGAGATAACTCGGTCTTTATGTCTATGGCAATCTTTTTATGGAAGGTACATTTTTTAGCAATGCTTTTATTTTTTAAGAATAAATCCTTTACGTTATGATCACAGAATTCATCAATTGGCTCACCGCTTAAAGCGCAAACTTGCCTTTCTCCGACCTCATCAGGCTTTGTATACCAGGGGGAAGATTTCTTAGAGTATAGACGGTCAAATATATGCACTGCTATTGGCGTTGCTACTTCTATTCCTACTAAAGCTTTTGACGGCTTAGCTGAGAAGTTTCCCAGCCATACTCCGACTGTATACTCAGGATTATAAGATATAGTCCAGGCATCTCTGTGCCCAAAGGAAGTCCCGGTCTTAAAAGCTACCTTGGGATGAATTTTATCATCCCGGTAAATACCTATAGACTCAAGACGGGTTGAGTCAGATAAAATATCAGAAACTATATAAGCAGCACCTTTTGAAATAACACGCTTAGATGCATCATTAGATTTAGTCTCTTCAATTAACTGATAAAGCTCATATACTCCTCCTCTTGCTAAGGCAGCATAAGCATTTGTTAGCTCGAGAAGATTTACCTCACATGAACCCAGGGTCAATGAAAGCCCGTAATTCTCAGGAAGCTTGTTAATGGTAGATATTCCGATATCCTTTAAAAAGAAGTAAAGACTTCTGTAACCAACCTTATTTAAGACTTCTACTGCCGGAATATTTAATGAATCAACTAAGGCTTCTCTTAGTGTAACCGGCCCGTGATATTTCTTGTCATAATCACGGGGTGTGTAGCCAGAATATTGAACCGGCACATCAGCAAGGATCATTCTTGGGGTATATAAGCCTTTATCAATACCTAAGGCATAAGTAAACGGCTTTAAAGCTGAACCAGGGCAACGCAGGCTTGTTGCACCGTTAATCTGCCCGGAATCTTTAAATGAGAAGAAATCATTTGAGCCGACTAAAGCCCGGACTTTTCCGGAT
>Ga0307992_1002108_pt1 | contig 11443 bp, 8 predicted proteins | sample EllFjometagen133_FD_203162 | JGI IMG/M metagenome (GOLD analysis project Ga0307992, IMG submission 203162) | Marine microbial communities from Ellis Fjord, Antarctic Ocean - #133 | ecosystem: Environmental > Aquatic > Marine > Unclassified | place: Southern Ocean | collected 2014-10-08
TTTTACGGCCTGGTGGGCCTACATCGGTGGTGCTCAGTACTTCTTGATCTGGTATGGCAATATTCCTGAAGAAACCATCTATTTTATCCAGCGTTGGGAACACGGCTGGAAGGCAGTTAGTCTATTTCTCATCCTGTTTCACTTTATTATTCCTTTTATTATTCTAGCTTTCAGGGCTGTAAAACGTGTTCCCGTTCTCATTATTTCCATCTCAGGAATGGCGTTATTTATGCATTATGTCGATCATTTCTGGATGATTAATCCCACCTTTAATGATCATCATTTCCAGATATCCTGGATGCATATCACCACCCTACTGGGATTGGGCGGGATATTTATCTGGTGGCTGTTTAGGAGGATGGGCAAGGATCCCATTATTGCTTGGGGTGATCCCAAACTACAGAAATCTATCGACCATACCGTTCATTAGATTTTTTCAACTGGTTTGAAATTAAAAGCCCCGCACCCCGAGTTTATCGAAGGGCCGGGGCTTCCCCCTTTTTTGCTATGTAATTCACCCTTAAAGAGCCTCAAGGTTCAGTTAACGAAATGACTTTTTTATAGCTGGGGAACCAAGGTCGGGTCATTGCGAGCTCGAAGAGCGCGGCAATCTCCGGCTTTCCGGAAGGCGAGTACTCCGAGATCGCTTCATTCCATTCGCGAAGACAGTAGAGGATTATTACACCATTTCATTGCAAGCAGAGCGAAGTTGTCATGTTGAAACAACAGCTTGTTGGACATTTCGATCGGTCTAAATTCTGCGAAATACGCCCCGACAAGTAAACTCAATATCATGTCACGGTTCAGAAGGCTGAGCTTGCCAGCTAGGCCATAACTGTGTGTGAAGACTGATCGATTCCCCTATTGCTGTCATTGTGAGGGAGTGTAACGAACGTGGCAATTTCCAATTGTCTTGAAGGCAAGTATTCCGAGATCGCTTCATTCCATTCGCGAAGACGGTAGAGGATTGTTCCGGCTTTGATTGTAACCAGGCTACTTTCTCTCCAAAACTATTGAGTAAGCATTGCAAATCCCTGCCACCCACAATAGTTTCGTGTGACTAAGAATCTGATTTATGATATTGAAAGGACTGATATGAAAATAAAAAACCTGTGGTTCACTGCAATTGCCGGACTGATGATCCTAGCCTGTGCAGAGAAAGAGCCGGTTTACCCATGGATATCGGATGCCTCCGTGCAAGAGGAAGCCAATGGTAAATTGGTGGGATACGAATTTTTCGCCAAGTGGTGAGGCTCCTGTAATCGGCTGGATGCCGAAACATTTATCGACCCCGCTCTCATCAAATATGCTAAAAAGAACTTCGTCTCCTATCACCTCAATGTAGACTCTACCCAGAACAAAGAATTTGCCCAAAAATTCAACATAACAGGCATCCCTACCTATGTGTTTGTTGATGAAGACGACAATGAAGTCGACCGCATTGTAGGCTATATACCACCGGCTGAATATCTGGCTGAAATGACCCGCATTCGCAGTGGTATTAATACGGTCCCCGATCTTGTCAAACAGTTCCAAAATGACCCGAAAAACGCCGATCTACTGGTTAATCTGGCTGGCAAGGTGGAAGCCATGAGTGGACTTAAAGCTGCCATGACCTACTGGGAAATGCTCTTCGGTCTTGAAGGTGTAGAGCCTGCTTTACACTCAACAGCCGCCTTAAAAATGGCACTGTATCATGCCAAGGAAAATAATGATCCAGAAACCCTGGTCTCCTTTGTCAACAACGAAACCAACACCGAGGTGCTTCCCAGGGCGTATGATGCCCTGCGGAAGTTTTATGCTGGCTCAAAAGACAAAGAAGCTGAAGCCGATACCTATCATCGCTATGTGGACTTTATGTCTGGCGTCCACAAGGAAAACATAAGTCTCTTGAATGGCTATGCCTGGCGTATGACTCAGCTTGAGCTCAATCTGGAGAATGCCCTGGAGCGTGTGAATCAGGGAATCGCCATGCTGGCTGAAGATGAGGGCGCTAAGGAAAAGGCTCAAATCATGGACACCAAGGGCGAGGTGCTCTGGAAGCTTGGACGCATTGATGAGGCAGTCGCTGTTATGGATGAGTGTATTGCACTTCAAGCAGAAGACACCTACTATCAGGAACAAAAAACGAAGTTCCAGACCCCCAGTTAGCTTTTTTTGAATTAATGAATGAAAGAGGCTGTCTCAGAATATGAGATGGTCTTTTTTTGTTTTAGGAGGTATGAGCATAGAGGTATAAAGGGTGTATAGGGAGGCTTTGTTTGCTCTGATCGGGATGCTCAATTAGAACGACAAAGGAAATTGAGCAAGCAGAACCAGCCTGTACTCTATACCAGATACCGCATGAATTGACGAAGTCCCCGATATCAGCAAAGAGGCCTCTTTTATGTTACGTATTGCGGAGTGGTGTAATCAGTGACGCTATCCTTTACAATTCTGATGCAGATAACGGCGGAACTCTTTTTCTCTAGAAGCAAAAGACCTAACAAAGCTGTAATCAGAGGTGGTTTTCGATGAAAGGTCGAGACTCGCGCTATCCGGTCATACCAAAACCAGAATAGATCTGTTCCCAAAAGAAAAGGCCCCGGACCCATCGATAAACTCAGGGGCCGAGGCCTTTTCAAAACAGATTAGGGTTGACTTAGAAGGAGAATCCAGTCTCAATAATTGTGGTTTTAATCACTTCATCTGAGCCACTATCCATGTTGATTTCGCCATCGCCATCCAGATCGCGGAAGGTCTGACGGAAATCCCAGGTTAGTGTTGCTCCACCACCCAGTGCAAAGACGGCTTTATAGCCCAGCAGCGTTCCCTCGCTATAAATATCCCAGGGATCACCAACGTTCATACGATTGATATATGCTGAGGCACCAGCCAGTTTTGGAATCAGATTTTCAGCCAGATTGATAGATCCATAGATACCCTTTATTGGGTCATCATCCTCCTGAATCATGTGCTGATAAGCACCAGTGACAGTGACCAGACTCAAAACATCAACACCAACACTTCCAAACACACCCTTCATCGGGGTTGTGTTCATGAGGCGCATATCGCGAGTGATGGGTTTCATCACATCAGCCATTGGAAAGGATTGCATACCTACACGGTCAATGTCATAGTTCTGATCAAACATTGAGAAGACAAAGTTTTCACCGGTCATGCGGTATTCCAGTCCGACATTCACAAACTTCATGATGGTCATGCGGAGACCAGGAGCTGTGAATCCCCAACCGTGGGTTACCTCAACAGAGTCCAACCCTGTTGCACCATCGGAATAGTTGTAATGGTTGCCCATGTATTGACCAGCTTCAGCAAAGAGCATGACATCCAGAAAACCTGAACTGAACACAGGATAACCAATATCAACACTGACACCCGTCAGCATGGCTTTATTTTCAGCCAGGTTAAAAGGCTCTGCTTTGAGACCTTCAATGGCATCATCAAAGTTGTAGACAGAGTTGGGGTGACTATCGGTTTTGTTGTCACCATCAATATCATATTCTTCAGGATCTCTATCGGCATAACCGTCACCATCAGAATCCAGCCAGTAGCTGTCATTATCCGGAAAGTCATCCACAAGATCTGGACGACCATCATCATCAGTATCTGAAAAACCCAGGTACTGGTTGACATCTGAAGCTACCGTCATACCAAATTTCAATTTACCCAGGCTATAGGTACCACGTAATGAAGCCAGACCAACCAGCTCTTTCACGTTGGCAATCATGGTTTCAACACCAAAGTTTCCAACAGTAAAACCAACATGGGTTCCAATTTTGCGAACGGTGGGATATTCCATCATGTTGTTATAGCCATTGACAAATAGACCATAACCCAAAACGACATTTTCTAGAGTTCCAACTCTAATGTAAAGTGGATCCTGAGGTTGACCCCAGCGGATATACATAATTTTGTCGATAATATCGGTATAGTCATCCCAGTCTTCGCTTCTGATATCTCCATTTTCGTCCATATAGAGAACTATATCCAGACCAACTCCCAGTTTTCCAATTGAGATATCTGGACGCAGGGCAATCTGGTTGTAAAGTTGACCATCAATAGTTACAGCACCGAGAGCAGCATCCATGGCGAGAGCATCACCAAAGAGTCCGCCGCCTTCTTCTTCACCCTCTTCTTCAGCTTCAGGCTCAGGAGCGGTTTCACCTGCTGTTGATGGGGGTGGAGGAGGCATATCGCCAGTTGATGTATCTGTCTCAGGTTCTTCCTCTTCAACGAGTGCGGTTTCAGTTTCGGTAGAATCTGATTCAGCATCTCCTGAACCTTCTTCGGCATCAATGGTTTCACCTTCAGGATCTTCAGGGATGGTTCCTTCCTCAGTTTCACTGGTCTGGATATACCCATCTGTGGTAGAGCTTACGGTTTCACCAGGACCAGCCGTGCTGATCATACCTGTGAGAGTGTTCATCACATCAACCTGGCCTTCAGTAACAATCACTTGATCACCAGTTTCAGGATCAGAGACAGTCCAAAACTCAGTTCCTTTAATAGAAGCCACTGAGGTGGGTGTGTGGAGTTGGAAACCGAATTTGGCACCCTTCTCATACTTTGTTAGGGCTTGACCATATTCGAGACGAACATGATAACCAGGTCCACCGATGTCTTCCACCATGGTAATAGCAACTTCAGAGTTCTCGCGAAGCTTTACCTGGCTTTTATCATCTAGAAGTAACATCACGGCAAAACCGTCATTTACTTTGATCTGATCATTGTTGTCCAGGATCATGCCCATGGTAACGGGTGTGTTATAATCGAAATCTTCTGCCTTTTGTATCAGGACATCACCTTGAACCTTAGAGATCACAGCGACCTTATCGGCGTATACTCCACCGACCAAAACCAGTGCAAAGATTAATAGAGTAACAAATTTTTTCATGTGTACTTCCTCATTCTGTATGGATTTATATACTTTTGATATCAGTACGGAATTTAACAAGCAGGCCAAGCCCACCAAGCCTTTTCGTTAAGAATAAGGACTTGTCAATTACTGCTAAATATTAGCTTTACTTATTAGGGGAAATTATTCACCCCAATTAGAAAAGTGTGTTTCCATATCGCTTTTAGCTTGCCCAAGTTGTTTAAATACAATAGCTTTTGTTGTATATTGAAAGACCAGGTCAGTTTAATGATATAGGCGATGTTTCTATGGGAAATAACTCGCGGAGAGTTAACAGCCACGAGAAAGGAGAACTATGGGTTTTGAGATAGCGGGAATACTAATCCTGATGATTCTCTTGCTGGTCCTTCTGGTTCTGGAAGTTATTCCCATTGATGTCCTGGGGCTGGGTCTCCTGCTGGTGCTCTGGTTTACCGGATATGTCGATAGCGACCAAGCTATTGCAGGGTTTAGTAACAAAGCGGTTCTCACTGTAGCCGTGATGTTTGTGCTCAGTCATGCCCTGGTGAAAACCGGTATTCTTGAAAACTTCGCCCAATATTTCATCGACATGGAAAAGAAAGTGAAATGGTTGGGCATAGGACTTTTCCTCGTCACCGTCAGTCTATTTTCCGGATTTATCAACAATGTCGCTGCGGTGGCCATTTTTATCCCGGTTGCCATACATATGGCTTCAAAATTTAGAATTTCACCATCAAAATTACTTTTACCTCTCTCTTATGCAGCTATCTATGGGGGCACCATTACGCTCATCGGAACCTCAACCAACCTATTGGTCAGTTCTGTAGGTGAGGCTCATGGCCTCCAGGCCCTGGGAATGTTTGAGTTCTTGCCTATGGGGATCATCTTTCTGGTGGTGGGATCCATCTATAGCTTAGTTGTTTTACCCCGATTACTCCCTTCCCGAGCTCCAGTAAGCACCTTGGTAGGTAAATACCACATGTCTACCTATCTCACCGAATTTAGAATTGATCAAGATTCCCCTCTGATTGGATCAAATTGTCGGGATAGACAGGTGAGTGAACACTACGATATCACCGTATTGGATGTTATTCGAGATGGAGCTCATCTGGCAAGTAATGTGGGCGAACTCATCCTGGTTCAGGGAGATATCCTGCTTACGAGGGGAACCATCGAGAACTTCTTAAGGTTTCATCAACGGGAAAAAGTCCTGGCGCTTTCAGATATCAAGCTGGGTGAAAAAGAATTACAGGCTGGTGACAATGTCTTGGTTGAAGGGCTCGTCGGACCGGAATCATCGCTCTATGGTAAATCACTGAGTGATCTGAATTTTCGGAAGAAATACAAGGCTTTTGTGCTGGCAATTGGTCGCCGAGGCATTACCATTAAACAAAAGATAGCCCATATACGCCTCCGTTTTGCTGACACCCTCCTCATGTTGATGCCAGCAGATCAGATTGCAGAGATGCGTAACGATCCAGATTTAATCATTCTCCAGCAACATGAAATCAATATGCGCAAAAAAAGAATCCGCTGGTTGGCGGTGATCATTATTCCCATCATTATGCTATCCGCCGCAAGTGGCTTTGTGGATATCCTGGCTGCAGCTCTGGCAGGTGCCTTCCTGTTACTGGTCACCAAACACATCTCAACGCGGGAAGCCTACACTGCGATCAATTGGCCAGTTATCATCTTTATTGCCGCTTTTATCCCCTTTGGAACTGCCATGGAAACCAGTGGTGCAGCCCACCTGATTGGTGAAAGCGTGACCTCCATGGCTAGCATTTTCTCAGCAGATCTGGCGCCTTATGTGCTACTATCCAGTCTCTATTTAATTACGGCCATTCTTACTGCAGTCGTTTCCAACAATGCTGCTGCTATTGTGTTAACCCCTATAGCCATCGCCGCTGCAAATAATATGGGCATTGATTCCCGCCCCTTGATCTTCACGATCTGTTATGCTGCCTCGGCTAGCTTCATGACTCCCATAGGGTATCAAACCAACCTGATGGTCTATGGTCCAGGTAAATATAAGTTTATGGATTACGTAAAAGCAGGTGCACCCCTGAATCTAATTTTCTGGGTGATTGCGTCTGTCATGGTGCCAATATTCTGGCCTTTTTAAAAACAGGGCAGAAATTACTTCAGCAGGGTCATGCGCTTCATCTGCGTTTCATATCCAGATTCCAATCTAATGAGATACACCCCACTGGCCTGATTTTCAGCTTTCCAGACAAGTTGGTGTTTTCCGGCCGGCAGGTAGTCGTTGATCAACTCGGTGACCTGTCTACCAGTGAGATCATAAAGACCCAGCCTGATATGAGTGTTGGACGGCAGTGAAAAGCTCACAGTGGTTGAGGGATTAAAGGGATTGGGAAAATTCTGATGCAGGGCCAACTGGTCAGGACGGATGTTGCTTTCTTGATCATCCACAGCCACAAGGGTTTCGTCTGGGAAAAAAGTATAGCCGACGCCCCCTTTGGTGAACCAAGATTGGGATATGGCGGACTTGCTGAATTCATAACCCTCACCATTCTGTTGAGCAGGGTCATGTACCAGAGGATCACCCTGACTGTCAAATCCGGCCAGCATCATAAGGTGTCCCGTGTAAAGCGGGGGGCCGACTGACATGACAACCCGGCCACCGGCTGCCAGGGTATCATAGGCTTGGCTCCAGGTTCGATAACGGGTGACGGCACCATCAAGATGAAATCCAGCTGCATTTTGAACAGCTCGTGGCCAGATACCAAAGAGATTCCAGTAATCATCATAATTATCCACGGCGAAGTCATAGGGATCCACCTCAATATCATATGATCGTATAGCTAACACTGTGGAAGTAGGTGAGCAGATACTCCCACCGATTTCTGGATCAACATTGTACTGACAGACAAAATTTGTGGGAATATAGATGGCTGGTGGATCATCATTTACTATGGTTGAAAGGTTCATATTGTCAGTGGTTCTCTGATCACTCACATAAAAACTAAGCTTGTCAATGGAAGGTGAGGAATGCCCGGCTTGTTGTCTCTTAAACTCAACACGCCATTGCCAGACCGTATGAAAGTCATCTAGAACCACATAATCGTAATCAATTTCTCCAGCAGCATAAGATGTGGCTCCATAGGATGGCCAGATATAATTTTTCCAATAACCCACGCTGAGCCAGGGGGACCAGGTCGCGTTATACTTAAAACGCATGGACACCTTAAAACCACAATCCTCGTGGATGGCTTCCCCGTTCCATGAAGGTAGCCCCCGGTCAAAAGGCGTCGGTAGGGTATCCGGAATTAAGGTGAAAAAACCCGAGGTCACGCCATCAACCAATGCTAAAGACTTCCCGTCCTCGCTGAGTACGACATTGCTGTTGCTACTGATATTTTCCCACATTTCTACAGCTCTGGATACTTTGGATTGATCTGGATAATCCGCCAGGGCTGTTGTGACAAGAATCAGAAAAAGGGAAAAGAACTGCTTCATAGTGAATATCCTGTTTTGACGAGATTTATGTGATGTGTTTTTAAGTGTTGAACCATGTTGGCAGAGAACATAGTTGGAACTTAGTGCTTTTCTATAATGATTTCAGGGATATCGAAAGCCGAGGTGAAGAAAGGTTTCATTGCCGACCTGTCGACTATTGAGGATTCTAAACTGGGGCGGTGACGGCAGGTTTTGGCCGCCTAACAAGTCCGGCGCCTTCATATCTCCAATGACAACAGGTACCAGAGTGAGATACAGTTCTTCCAGGACCTGAGCAGTTATAAACTTGTGAAGGATATGTCCACCTCCTTCTATCAGCAAGGATGTCACACCACATTTGGCGACATGTCTGAGAATAAACTCAATTTGACTGGGTTGATCAGGAATGGAGACAATATCAACATGCTCTGGTAGGGTCTGTTTTGCCGTAGTGTTCTCTGAACCAGAAAAAATGGTGATAGGAATATCGGGATATTGAAAAAGCTCAGCTTCAAAATCCAGATCCAGACTGCGGCTCATGATGAAGTGATGAGTATTCCGTGTTGAATCATTTCCCCGATGTACTTTTGGCCAGGTTCTGAATGTGTTGGCGCCAAACAGAATTCCATCGGCATCATCTCGAAGCGATATCAGGTTTTCCATATCATAGCGCGAGCCAAGAGCCACAAAATGGTCAACGCCAGCAGGTCCGATCTTGCCATCCAGGGAACTGGCCATACAGGCGAAAACTCTCATAGTTCCAACTTAATCGTTCCCCTTTATCACCACAGCCATATTTCAGGGGCTCCCTCAAACCAAAAAGAACCTAATCTCAGGGCAAATCCAGCTTATATTGAGATGTTTATTATCACAAACAATTATTTTTAATAGGAGTCTTCCAATGAATAGAAAATTATTAATTCTGGTGAGTATTCTACTGGTTTGTTTACCTCTATCTGCACAGACCACACAGGACTCATTAACCCTGGATTGGGGAGCCACTGTTAACTATGGGTCATTCGGTCAGCGCACGGTGCTGGTGAATGATACCCTGTGGCATTTTGGGGGTCGCTTCTTTTATGGAACACCTTTTGGGGCAGAGTCTTATGATCAGTCCTTTGTGGAGTATCGTGCGCTTGCCAACTCATACTGGACAACAGATGCCACGACTACACTGTATCGTTTTTATGGTAATGCTCATGTACAAGATGAAATGATCTATCTCCTGGGTGGGAGAGGTGCTGACTCAACCGCAGTGGAACGTTTTGAGCCGGCCAGTCGTAGTATAAACCTGATGACGCCCATGCCTGCCCAGCACAGCAATGCAGGTTCCGCGCTACACAACGGCAAGATTTATATGATTGCTGGTTCTGATGAGGTTAGTTACAGCAGCCGTGTTGATATCTACGATATTGCCAGCAATACCTGGAGTACTGGCACAGACCATCCCATTGCCGCTCAAACTGAGGCCGTTGTCCATGGTGATATGATTTATACTATGGGTGGATTTGATGGGACGATACGTAATGAGATACACGTCTACGATATTGTAAATGATTCATGGACATCCATAGGCAGTATGCCTTATCCCACCAGCGCCCATAGAATGGCAGTATACAATGATTACATCTATATCATTGGTGATTATGCCGAAGTCGATCGTTTGATGCGGTATTCTATTGGTGATGCGAGCTGGATTGAGTATGAATCGAACTTTATTGGTCGTCGTCATAGCTCGACGGTTATTGCAGACAACAAACTTTACATTATAGCGGGAAACTCCAGAGAGAATGGCTACTGGCAGTATTATAACCTGAGCCAGAGTATCGATCTTAGTGGTGTCGTTTCTGTTGCTTCACAGGGGCTGAAACTTCCCACGGTAAAATCTCTGGCACAAAATTATCCCAATCCTTTTAACCCAACGACCTCCATCCGTTTCTTTCTGCCTGCCTCAGGCCTGATCAAATTGACAGTTTTTGATTTGAAAGGGCAACGAATCAGACAGCTTTCAGAGGGGACCTTTGGTCTTGGTGATCATGAGATTCAATGGGATGGGATGAATGATTCCGGTCATGCACTACCCAGCGGACAATATATGTATTCCCTGGAAACACCAGATGGAATTCAATCAAAGAAGATGATCCTCTTGAGATAATTCCCAACCATCAGGAATTAAAAAGTCTGGATATACCGGGCTTTTTAATTTGCACATCACCCTCAGGCTGTCTGCCAGAGAAGGATCATGACTGGCCGGGATGGCAGACTTAGTAGCAATTTACGGCTAACAAGCTCTTTGCTTTTTGGGGTCACTCCGAGTACTTTCAGCTAATGAAATGGTTCATAATGACAATGCTGGGAATGCTTTTGCTGGCGGGCTGCGAGCTCTTCACTCCACGTGATTCTGAACCCCCCCTTGATGTTTTGGACCCCTATGCCTGGATTCCTCCAACCTCACCAGAAATTGTTCTCCAGAATCTCGCCAATGCCTTCCCAGCTCACAAGCTGAACTATCACCTTGATGTTCTGGGAAACAGCGATGAAACGGGAGTGAATTTTACTTTTTATCCTGATCAGAGCGTGGCCAGCTCGCAACCAGGTGTTTTTGAGAACTGGGGGTATGTGGAAGAGGAAACCTTTATAACGAAACTTTTCGAAACACTCAACCCAGAAGGTCTTCAACGACTTGAATGGGAAGTAGAACAATTATCACCTATTGATGATCGCTATGAAATTATCGCCAACTATCATTTGACCTTATCCTATGGGAAATCTGAAACCCCCTTGCCGGCTCAGCTTAAGGGTCAGGCCACGCTGACTCTGGTTCAAAATGTTGATCTTCTGTATGAAATATCTATCTGGCAGGACTTTGATAATTCCGATTCGTTACCCTGTTGGAGCGACCTAAAAAAAATCTTGGTACAATAGGTTGTGAAGATCTTCAGGCTTACCCTCCCTATAATATTGCTCAGCCTGGTCTGTTTCCAAGGCTGTTGGAATCCCTTTGCCCCGACAGAGGGTATCCTGGAGGGAGAAGCCTCACTTATCCTGACAGAACAAAGATCACCCGATGAAGTTTTGCAAAATTTCCGCTATGCTTATATCTATCGG
>Ga0307992_1002109_pt1 | contig 11441 bp, 6 predicted proteins | sample EllFjometagen133_FD_203162 | JGI IMG/M metagenome (GOLD analysis project Ga0307992, IMG submission 203162) | Marine microbial communities from Ellis Fjord, Antarctic Ocean - #133 | ecosystem: Environmental > Aquatic > Marine > Unclassified | place: Southern Ocean | collected 2014-10-08
TGCGTAGCTCCAATCGCGGAGTAACAATTCATAGATCACCAAATCATCTTTGCCCGGTTTCACAAAACTCTCATCCGTCCAGGTAAAAGTCGGCAATTGGCTTAGATCAACCACGCCAACTGGAAAATCGGTTTTACCGGCTGGATAATGTTTCAAATTGGGATATACCGTTTCTGATATCCAACCGTCATTCCATGGGTCCAGGATCAATTCACTGTAAGCATCGGCAATGCGGATCTCACCATCAACATAATATTGAAAACCCTGCAAACTATCGGGAAGATTGTCAAGCGTGATCCAGAAAACCGTAGAATCGTAATTATGAACATCTCTTTTCATCTGATAAGCGGGGTCAACTTTCCAATCGTTGAAATCGCCAAGTAAATAGATAAAATTCTTGTAAGGCGCATACAAGGAAAATGAAATATTCAACCCATCTATTGTGATTCCATCTTTGATATTTGCCGGACGGGGTGCTTCGTTCTCCGTATAAACTGCAATACAAACTGCTTCCGTGGTATCCACAAATGCACCACCTTGAGCGATCATCGCATACAAGTAGTTCAGTCCCGGGTTCAATGAAGCGGGAGAGATAGATCTATCCAAACTATCTGTGTTACTTACCGAGAAAAGATATGTATCGTTCAAATACAACATGATGGAATTTACTTGTTCACTCACTCCAACAACCACACGAATACTTTCTGTAGATAAAGAAGAAATAAAAACAGGTGAACGTTCCTGTTCGCCGTAGTCGAGGCTGGATGCAGGTTCAAAAATAGCTGAGGTTATACCGGATTCATATAGGGGTAGAAAAATATCCGCATCCCCAGTACCTTTTCCTACAATTGTTCCGGTTGAATTACGGAAAACAAAAGCCAGTTGTTCGATCACGGTATCTTGAGGACAAGCATAATATTCATGAATATCACCGATCACGAGTTTATAAAGATTTGCAGAAATTCGTGTTAATTTATTTCTATCAGTATTGGCAGCTCCCCCACCGGGCCAAGCCATCCAGACATATTTCCAATCTCCATCATCTTCACTTCCTTTTGTGAGCAGACCCGTATGAGCATATACATCACCCGTAAAATCTTTAAGAGCCTGATTTCCCAGAGTGGCATCATAATAAATGGTTATTGAATCATTGACCGTAGCAAAAACCGGCTCAGAATAGACGGGATTTTGTGCGTATGCAAATACTGCTAAAAGGCATAGAAAATATGCAATCTTTTTCATCGTTTTCCCTTGATTTGTTCTCATATAATTCAGTTTATATATTATGGTTTTTCATGTACTTATTCAAGGGGAAAATACTTAAGAAGAATAAGGACCGGTTCTTCAATTTTTGTGATGTCAGTCACAGTAAGTTTCCCCTGCTTGAAATACATTTTTCTTTGAAGTATATTGCTCAAAAAGCGGGGGTTCATTATAGAATTATCTTTAGGTATTGCCTATCATCTCATGATCCAGCCACAAGATAAAAACAGAGAGATCGTTCTGAGCAAGAACAAGAAACTGTTAAATTATCTTTCGGAGATACTCGAAAACAAGAAATGCCAAATTTATAGCCTTGGCATACATGGAGCTACTCTCCAGATCTTATTTTCCCTTAATCCTGACATTGCTCTTTCGAAGTTGGTCAAAGACATAAAAACATCAACAGAGACTTACATCAAAGAAAATAAGTTTGCACAAGATTTTTCGGGTTGGGAAAAGGGATACTGGGCTTACACTCATTCCATTCATTCTATGGATTTTCTCAGAGATTTTATTGAGCAAACGGATGAATATTCTGAACAAGCGCGGTTAGCTCGTGAGGAAAATGAACGTTATCTCATGAGAAAAGGGATTTTCCCTGATGATGACCTGTGGTATATATGAAATCCTTTTGAAATACGGATCGCTCTTGTTGTTCATCCCCTAACGGGTTACTTATCTGATATAAATTTATTGATGTATTCTTCGACCCCGTCGGGGTCGAAGAATTGAGGAACAATATGAAAACTTACACGCGTATTGTATACCAGATCGTATTCCAAACCCAAAACTGGGAAAACACTTTAGAAAAATATAACAGAAAACGACTTTTTGAATATATGTCAAAAACTTTAATGAATAAAAAATGCTTTGTTTACAGAGTAGGCGGTTATAATAATCATATTCATTTTTTAATATCCCTTCATCCCACTCTTTCTCTTTCGACTTTGGTAAAAGATATAAAGCTCTCAAGTTCTTCTTTCATTCAAAAAGAAAAGCTTTTTCCATATTTTAAAGGTTGGAATGAAGGGTATGGGGCTTTTACATATGCTTCTGAGGCAATTCCTAGACTAATTAAATATATTAAGGACCAGGATGAACATCATAAGAAAGAAAATCCTTTTGAAGAGACCAAGCGATTGTTGAGAGAGTTTGATGTTGAGTTTGAGGAAAAATATCTAGATTAAATTCTTCGACCCCGATGGGGTCGGTTGCAAAGTTGTAAAAGTAATATATTCTTCTTTGACTCCTCTGGAGTCCTTATGCAATATTGCTCCATGGGTGTATTATTCTTTGACCCTTGACGAAGATTGGATATTTGAATTGCAATGATAAACAATTACCAAAGACCCCGTAGGGGTCCAAGAAGAATATATCGCCAGAGCTATCCAAAAACACGACCCCGTCGGGGTCGAAGAATTGAGGAACAAATCCAATATTGACCCCGACGGGGTCACGTAACATCTTGCCAGACGAAGTTCGGTGTCAAAATCACTACAACATCGAACCACAAAGTGGTTCTACAGGAATATTACACAAATACCCTAACGGAGATGGGTGTTTTTATTAACGTCTTTGCCTTTTTAAAAATATTTTTTATATTTTCATCGCAAACGGAGGGCTTGCATAAATATATACACAGGATTGGGAGAGCACTCATGACACCTTTACAGATCACTTTAGGCATTCTTGGCATTTCTATTATTGTTTAATTCATTTATGGTTTATTGACCCGCAATTACTCTACGGTCGACCGCCTTTGGTCTATTTTACCGACCATTTATGTTTTGGTCTGAATGCAGGACTATATGCATAATCCGCGCTTTGTGATTGCCGCCATCATCGTAATCGCATGGGCTTTACGTTTATCTCTAAATTTTGCACGACGCGGCGGGTATGGATTCAACTGGAAAGAAGGTTTTACCGGTGAAAATTATCGCTGGGAAATCATGCGCGAAAAGATCCCAAATCGCTTCGTTTTTGAAATTTTTAATCTGTTTTTTATATCCGCTTTTCAATTGATCTTGGTCTTCATGATCACCCTACCCCTTTATTTTGTGGGACAATACGATGCACCTTTGGGCAATGCCGATTATATATTATTTGGATTACATGCGCTTTTCCTCACCCTGGAGACCATTGCAGATAACCAGCAATATAAATACTATGCCGAACGCAATTCTACAGAATTCAGAGATAGTCCACGGCATCAACTCGGATTCAATACATTTGGACTTTGGAAACACTCACGACATCCCAATTATGTTTGTGAGATGTCACAATGGATTATTGTAGGTCTTTACGCTTATCGCTTAACTGGAGAAGCAATTTCTCTCTTAGCAGCTGGCTTATTAATTCTACTTTTTATCGGATCTACTAGCGTAGCAGAAAATATTACCAAAAATAAATATGCGCACTACAATGACTGGCGCAAAGTAACTGTTCCGTGGATTAGTTTTCTAGGTTTGAAATCACAAAAACGTCGTGATTTTTTAGAATTACATAAATAAGAAAAATTTTATTCGTCCTTAATTATTGCCGAAATTCGGACAATATAAAATATATTTTACAAATATTATTTTAATGTGATTTATTTCCTATTAAATTTGCTTTTCTTTTATTAACTTACATGTAGGTTAAAATAATTCATTTATAAAGGAGAAAATAATGAGCACCTACAAAGAAAAAGCAGACAAAGTCTTTGGTTTTGTTGCAACACTTTCAAAAGAAAATCCAGGTATTGCTCAGGGATTTGCCACTTTACATAAAACAGTCGGGCAAGACGGTGCATTATCAGGTAAAGAAAAAGAACTTATCGCTCTTGGTATTGGTATAGCAATTCATTGCGAAGGTTGTATCGCCTGTCATGTACAGGATGCCCTAAAAGCCGGCGCAACAAAAGAGGAGATATTTGAAACGATCGGTGTTACCGTATTAATGGGTGGTGGACCGGCTGTAACTTACGGACAAAAAGCCTATGAAGCTTTGGAAGAATTCAGCAAATAAGCTTTATAATTCAACAATAATAAAAAGAGCCCTGGAAATTCGGGGCTCTTTTATTTTATTTCTTATAATTCATCGTTTATATCTCTTCTGCATCATGAATAGATGCTTCCCCGAAGCTTCGGGGCTCAGCATGACAGTTTCTTAACTTGCTCTCATTCTCCCCCTTTCCTTTTCTCCTTTTCATCTCCCCTCGTTTCCTCCTAATAATTAATACACAAAAGTAAAGGGCTCGACATGTCGAGCCCCTACTTTTATGTATACCAGTTACTAGTCACTAGTCACCAGTTACTTCATAAGTACCATCTTCTTAACAATATTTGTATTGTCAGCTGATAGTTGATAGAAGTAAACACCCGATGAAAGGTTTGATGCATCGAAAGTAACATCATAGCTACCTGCGTTGACATAACCGTTTACCAGTGTTTTGACCATACGACCGGCCATGTCGAAAACTGTCAAGTTAACGTCAGAGCTTGTCGGAAGGGCAAATGTAATGTTCGTAACAGGATTGAACGGATTCGGATAGTTCTGAGCCAGTACATATGTCTCAACAACATCTTCTACACCAACACCGCGTGTCGGAGTCCATTCGCTGTAGAAAGTTGGATTGATACCGTAACCAAAATCAATGTAGAGATAGCTTTCAGCTTGTGAGTCATCAATATTGACGATATGGTTATTACCATAACCGCCTTCACCGCCTTCATTGTCTCCACCCTTGATCCCAAATTTACATTCCTGACCGACGGTATGACCGCTGTCCGGTGACATAAAATATGTAATGGTATAAATAGTATCGCCTGCTGTTGCATCGCCATGACTACCATCATCCCACATCTTGCGTGTGGTGTCGCTCATCAAAGATGAACCCCAGCCTGCCCATGTACCTTCGCCAGTGTTTGACAAAGGACCATTCATGGCAACGCCTGTGATCTGTGTGATAGAAGATATATTTTGTGAACCCTGAATATCTTCAAGTGTTTTACCACCTAAAACAGTTGCAAATGCAGGACGAAGATCACATTCAACGTGAACTGTAACATTCTGAGCTAAAGGGTTGTTGTTACGAAAGAAAGGCATGCGACGTTCGTCGCCACCATCGGCTGACATATCAGCAACTTCTTCGTCACCATCTGCTATAAGAATACGACGACGTTCGGCAGCTGCAGGTGTATCGCCATCATAATCAAAGTTGTAATATACTTCGCGTTGTTCAACGCCATCTTTAATCAGATAATATTGATAATAGAGATAATCGCCAAAAACCAAAGGAACGTCTTCAAGTGTAGCTGTGTACATTTGTGTTCCAAGGATCTGAAGCATTTCAACTTCAAGAACTTCAGTTGAACTCAGTTCAAATCCAACACGTAGTTCTAGAGTATCACCAATTTCAAAACCATTGCTTGAAACGGCATTAGCCATATTAACACCAAAAACGATATCAGCTGAATCGCTACCTTCAAAGTTACCACCTACAACATCATTCCACCATACCCATGCAACGGTTGTATCCGTAGCCGGAAGACTGATCTTGCGGTTTTCGCCAAAGCCATAGGCATTATTCAGATTTTCCGTATGACCATTCCATGCTGTTCCATTATTATGGAAACGGTATCCTTTATCAGTTACCGGTAGAGCAGTCAGAGCAAATTTCAGGTGAAGGTTCCAGAAATCTGAAGTGCCTTCTTGAGTCAAGGCATAGGTACCCGGACTCCAGATATTTAGGTTACCGAATGCGGGAAGATCGCCAACCAAACTGAGCGTATCTGCAGGTATAAAACTTTCATCCGCACTCATATTGATCCGGAAGAACACATCGATAGAATCTGAAGGAGTGTAGGGAGGTTCCCAACCATTATTCACATAGGCACCCTGAAGGGTTGTGTCAATCGAAGACATAGTATAATGACGGTCGCCGCCACCGGGGAAATTTTCCCAATTATATGCATCTTCATCATTACCTTTATAGCGAATTTTATACGCTATATCATCACCGACCATGGAATCTGGATAAGCTACTTCCAGTTCCCAATAGTCTCCACCGACATTGGTTGTAAGTGATGAAGCATCAGTCCATGTTAGGGCAACATTATTATCTGAACCACAAATTTGTACAGAATAAGTTGAGTCTGTTGCACCCATACCAGTGAGTGTGGACATGTTTACTACGTACGTTACATTGATATCTGCCAATGCAAACGTAGCTAACATGACCATTAAGATTACAAGAATTTTTTTCATTTTTTTCTCCTTTTCTTGTTTCTTGTTTTATATGATTGTTTCTTGCTTCTTCTTTTATATTGTGATTTAAAGACGCAATATCTTGCGTCTCTACACGATCCTTAGAATGTTAATGCCAACGAGGTGGTGTTTAACATCCCAAGCTTACCAAAATGCTGAAAACTATAATCAAATACAATAGCCATTCCGGATATTTCAAGATTTAGGCCAACACCAAAAGTCAAACCATTTTCCCGTTCAGTTTTAAAAAGCGATTGATAGCCTGCTCGTATACTCACCATGTCAGCAATACGCCAATCCAAGCCCATATTCAGAGTTTGAGCATCATTGGTAGGACGCATGACATCAGCGGCAAGGACAAGACGGTTCCAACCTTTATCAATCACAGGCATCGACATACCGATCACATAGCTCAATGGAATAGCCCATTGGTCCGTTTTTAAGTAAGATACAATATTCTCATTATTGCCCTGGCTTTCCGGATCAAGATCAACCTGAGTTAACAGGTCACGTCCACGCATTTCAAGTGAACCACCAAAGTTCCGAATGCTTGCACCGATCTGAAGACCATTGAATTGTGTTATAAACAATAAACCAAGGTCAACAGCAACGGTTGAAGCTGATTCATTATATATCTGTTGGTGTATGTATTTTATGCTGCCGCCAATTGAAAAACGATCCGTCATATTTCGTGCGTAACTCACGGCCAAAGCCATATCACTTGCTTGCCAATATTCGCCTGTTCCATCGGGTGCTTCCACTGTGGTTACAGGCTCCCAATCGCCATAGCTTAAGCTGTTTAGACTTACACCGATAGCGTCACTGGGGGTCAGCATATATTGTGCACCAAACCAGGTATGCTGGGCATCTACAAAATAGTTTGTAATTGAAGTATAAACATCTGAACGCCCAACCCGTGACATTGCACCGGGATTCCAGAACAACGCAGTGGGATCATCAGCGATAGCCGTATAAGCACCGCCCATGGAGATAGCTTTACCGCCAATGGGGATGTTTAAAAAGTTTGCCGCGGTGGTCCCGACCTTATCCTGTGCGAACAGACCGCTTCCAATGGCAAGTATCAGTAATAAAGTAAAAATATATTTCTTCATGGTATTATTCTTGTTCCTTGTCATTTGATCACCCCAACCTTTCCGGATTTCTTACCCGCGCTGGACTCGATCACATAAAAGTAAACACCAAAGGCAACATCGAGATTTTCACTGGATTTTAGATCCCAGGCCAAGGTGCCATTGTGAATATCGCCATCATGATTCAAGGTTTCAACTAAAGAACCCGTTGATGTAAAGATATAAACCTTTGCATCCGTAGGAAGTTTTCTAAATTCGATACGGCGCTCCCCTCGCCCGGACGTCACGGCAGGTGGAAGCGGAGCTTCCATGTTATTCGCAACAATATAGGGATTAGGAACAACCTGAACATTCTCTAAAGAATTCGTTGCCAGATCGGAATTAACCTCCGGTGCTTCAGTTGTAAACTCAAAAACATCTCCGTCTCGGAAAGGTTTCTCCGTTATCATGCTTAAAACATCACCATTATTAAATTGATCAACCTCACCTTGATTCCTGAATGTGATGACCCAAGAGTAGTATGACTTGGTGAAATCCGTATCATCAGGTAAGTAGAAGAATGTTGACAGCATAGCGCCGTTTGATAATTCATAAATATCCAAGCTGTTCTTATAGCCGCCTGAAAAGACAAAGGGCACAATCACTGAATCAGTCACATTGTACAAGTAGAAATTTGTACTGATGGGAGTGGGTCGCACAAATAATGGCAAACCGGAATAAAGTTCATCAATTAGAATTTGTGGTGTTGTATAACCAGCAACCGTGGAATCCGTAAATCGCATTTCATAGTCTGCAGGATATGGAATACCGACTAAGGTATCACCATTGAGAACAGATGTAAAAGAGTTCATCGAGAAATCCATTGAGCGCCCATCAATAGTATTCCAACTGGTTGCAGTTTCATCTTTCTGAGGTGACCAATGATTTATGAATTCCAATTCAATTCCATCAAAAATATCGGAATCCTTAGTTTCATCAGCGTAGGGCGACCCATAGATATTTGCACTCTGATAGACCGGATAATATTGATAGTTCAGAACATAGTCAGCTTTTTCATATGCACTGCCATCTACAAATTTAATTCGGCCACGAAGTGTATCTATAACGAATTCTTCTATATCAATATAATCATCAGGATAATCCGCTTCAGTGATCAATAAACTGTTATAGATCAAATGTTCATTTACAAGATAAGTGTATAAGGTATCCACTTCAATCGTTTCGGTGAAGCCGGTAATATCCATAACGGAATAAGTAGTTGTATACGGTGTATATTCCCGTGGATCTTCAAGATCTAAAGAACCGTCGTCATTATTATCAATACTATCGGATTTTGTATCCGTAAAGCTTACGCGATAAGTATGATCTGTTAATTTCGTTTCATCAAGAACATTATAGGCTATCTCACCGGTAGCTGGACCGTTTTCATGATAAAGCATAGTGCTTTCATTAAGAGCATCATAACCCGCAACTTCCGGCTGAGGACGGATGACAGACGTATTTATATCCGTGATCACAGAACCGTCCGCTTGAACAGAGATGAATTTAGTGTTTTCGGAAGGGTAAATATCCGCATCTGAATCACCACGGTCATAAGCTACGACTGCATAATAATATTGTTTTCCGTTGACCACATCATCATCAACATAGGAATGTTGTAAACCCGTGTTGCTTCCAAGATTAACGGTATAACCGTCTGCTTCTTGGAAAAGTTCTGATTTTGCTTCGAACATGCCGGAGATATCGTTATCAAGATCGTATTGTTCCAAAGCTTTATAACCCGTCACAACACCATTTGCGTTGGTTACGGTATAGAGTTCGTTAAAATCCGAATCGGTAGCTTTATATATCTTGTAACCTTCAAAATCATTTTCTTTGCTTACCGGATCAATGGATTCTTCCGCGGCACGATCCCAATACAATGTTACCTGTCCGTCACCCGGTACAACCGTAAGAATGGGTTTTTCGGGAGGTGAGGGAAAACGATAATCACTGTCATATATTTTTTGTACGGTTTGTCTGTTTTTATAAAGGTCATCCATATCATGACCATAGACCAAAGCTAAAGAGAAACGCTGGGTTTCACCGTGTCGTAAGGGAAAGTACCCCGAACCGTAAATAAAGTCACCGTCTTCACCGGCAACAGGTTCACCATTCTGAATATTGGTCGGCAGATCAAAATAGCCCGGTTTCATCCACTCCCAAAGCAGATCATCGTCGTCCATAGGATATTCATTGGAAGGAGTGAAATAATTAAAAGAAGAAAGACCGATCTGATCAGATTCATCGACATCCATCCTATCGAAATTCGGTTCACCGGCAGTGGGAAGACCATCGCCTTCACCGAAATCGTTGGTATTATCTTTACCATCGGTACCCACATCATCAAATGCCATATTCCAGTCACCATCATTATCAATGCCATCATCACGTTTTTCATCGATCATGGCATCGCCTTCACCAAGTCCGGTAAAATAATCGATATAAGATACGGGATTCAATTGATCATAAAGGACAACATTGATGATCTCATCTTTGTCGCCGTCATTATCTATATCATATTTATCGGCTTCTTGTTTCATACGGATCTGACGATAATGATAAATATAATTTTCATCGATCAAACCGTCAAGATCGTTATCAATTCCATCATAAACGTTTTGGTTGACATTATAGAATTCATCGATCGTATTTCCTTCGATAAGCTGAGTTACACCCGGTTCGATGGTTACAGTCATGCCCCGTGTTGTAATTACTTGAGGATCTGTTGTAATAGTAACAAGAGAACGATTATAATCATCATCAATAACCACAACCTGATCACCCATATTGTAAACAACCGTATCAAAATCTGTGGCAGTGAACTGAGGTGCGGTAAAAGGTAGGGCCGGATATGTTTCTGCGCTATTATCGTCATCGTTATCGATACCATCATATTGATTACCGGGACTTTCAAGAAAAGCATAACCAACTAATCCAACGGGACCTTGCCATTTGGGGTTACGGGCACAACTTTCGTCAAAATCTCCGGTATATGTAATATCATTTTCAACATCGAAAAATGACCAGTCATCATCATATTCACCATAATCTTCTGTTGATGTTACACCAAGATAAGTTCCACAGACCATACCGAATGTGACTTTATTATAATCTGTTGTTGATGTGTTTTTTACTTCATAAAGCCAGAAAATTACATCAGAAGCAAGAAATTGTTGCCATTGCATACCGCGGACTTTCACTTCCAGACCCAAACCGTTACGGGTAAAATCCGTACTATCCGGTTTAAATTCATAACCGGGAAATCCACTGACACGACCGGCAGTATTTGAGCGATAATTATATTCTTCGTCATTATTATCATCCATGACATAATAGCTTTCCTGATCGGCAGAAAAAACGCTCTTGCCAAAATATCCATTCCAGGAATCTTTCCAACCGGGATCATCTGCATCGCTCATCTTATCCGGCCAGGTGATTGGCCATGAATTCGGATTTGTACTCATGGCAATTTGAGTTTGATTGGCATTAAAATAGCCGCCAACCGGTTCAAATGTCCAGAGTTTACCATCATTGGATTCTTCAGCTTGACTATAGGGGCGATCCACAGGGCAAACAACAACACTGTTAAAAGTGTAAGTACTGTCCTGATCGGCATCATAATAGGTGACTTCGGCACCGACCATGGGAGAAATATCACCGATATAGCCATTGGTGTCAAACAGCCAGGCACCGCGTGGCCCCTTTCCTGTCGGCTGGCCAACCACACCCCAGTTACTGAAAACAGTACGAACCAGGTTGGCATTATGCACGGCTGATCGCCGGTATTCCACCCCGCTT
>Ga0307992_1002110_pt1 | contig 11440 bp, 8 predicted proteins | sample EllFjometagen133_FD_203162 | JGI IMG/M metagenome (GOLD analysis project Ga0307992, IMG submission 203162) | Marine microbial communities from Ellis Fjord, Antarctic Ocean - #133 | ecosystem: Environmental > Aquatic > Marine > Unclassified | place: Southern Ocean | collected 2014-10-08
GCCTGCCGTGGAGAAACAAATGGTTCTTACTTTTTTGAAGGTGAACCAAAAGATTTTAAGAAAAAAGGAGTTTTTGGTAAAATATTTTCAAAAAACAATGATGAAATATTTCAATATATTAACTTTATAGGATCAGGAATTGGCAAAACAATTGAATCCGGCGAAATAAAAGCCAATCCGTTTGGTTTGCAAAATATGGCTGGCAATATAGCAGAATTTTGCCTAGATTGGTATGCACCAAATGCTTATGAACAATATAAGAAAGATACCCTTATCAACCCCACTGGTCCAGAAAAAAGAACTGAACATGTTATCAGAGGAGGGTCATTTAAAAGCAGTGCTGTTAATGTAAGAAATGCATCAAGAGATTATACAAAAACTGATAAATGGTTAATGACAGATCCCCAGATGCCAAAAAGTATCTGGTGGTATTCAGACTGTAACCATGTAGGATTCAGGGTGGTATGTGAGGGGGAGGCTTCCACCTTCGCCAAGGCTACGGTGGACAAAGAAGGTGAGGCTGAGGCTGAGTAGGCACTTTAGACACTCAAAATATTAAATAATTACAAATAAATAATTCAAAATTCACTGACTTATGAAACTTCCATGTATCATTAATCCACAAACAAAAATGATTAAATAATGATTGCACAACAGTATCCGGGTTTTTCCACATGGAAGTTCACGAGCGGGTTTGTGCAATGGGTTATTGTGGGAGCGAGTAACAACCGAACTGCCGATAGGCAGTGAGCTCGCGAATACCTTTAAAAATAAATTTATTTATGAGCAAATACCACAGAACTTGAAAAAAGGTAGAAAATATAAGTACCCTTGTCACTAACATAAAATATTTAAACGGATGAAAGAAAAAAAAGAATCAATCTCAAGAAGAAAATTTTTAGGTAACACAGCAGCTATTGGAGCTATAACCACTCTTGGTGTTGCCGGACTTGCAAGTGCCTGTAGTAATGAAACTACAAAAAACATAGTTATTCCTGTACCCCTTGATCAGGCTCCGGACGGACCTGTTCTTAAAGCCGGACTTGTAGGTTGCGGTGGAAGAGGGACAGGAGCTGCAAAGGATTTCCTCAATGCAGGCCCTAACCTAGAGATACATGCCCTGGCTGATGTTTTCCAGGATAAAATTGATGATGCAAAAAAGGAGCTTAAAGAGAAAAATGATGTTGATGTCCCGGAAGAAAATTGCTTCCTGGGTTTCGATGCCTACCAAAAGGTTTTGGATAGCGGAGTAGATATAGTTATTCTTGCTACCCCCCCACACTTCAGAGCCCAACAGCTTGAGGCAGCAGTAAAAGCAAAAAAACACGTTTTTATGGAAAAACCTGTAGCTGTTGACCCGGTTGGAGCACGTTCAATTATGGCCTCTGCAAAAAAAGCTGAAGCTCTTGGTCTTTCAATCGTTGCCGGAACACAGAGAAGGCACCAGCGCGACTATCTTAAAACATATGAACAAATCGCAAATGGGGCTATTGGTGAAATTGTAGGTGCAAATGTTTACTGGAATCAATCACAGTTATGGTACCGCGATCGTCAGCCTGAATGGTCGGATATGGAATTCATGATACGCGACTGGGTGAACTGGATATGGCTTTCAGGTGATCATATCACCGAGCAACATGTACATAACCTTGATGTGGTTAACTGGTTCTCGGGCAAACATCCGGTGAAAGCAGTTGGATTCGGTGCAAGACACAGAAGAGTAACCGGTGACCAGTATGACATGTTCAGTGTCGATTTTATATTTGACAACGATGCTCATATGCATAGTATGTGCCGCCAGATAAACGGTTGCACTGATAATGTGTCAGAATATGTACGTGGAACAAAGGGATATTCCAATTGCAAGAATACAATCTGGACTCCGGAAGGGACTGAGAAGTGGAAATATGAATATCCGCTTGATGAAAACGGTGAGCAGATGAAGAATGTTAAGATAAGTCCGTATGTACAGGAGCACATCGACCTGGTAACATCTATCAGGAAAAATGAACCTATTAATGAAGGTGAGAATGTTGCAACCTCAACCATGACAGCCATTATGGGACGGATATCCGCTTATACCGGTAAAGAAGTAACATGGGATGAAATGATGAATTCCGACCTGAAACTGGGCCCGAAAACATATGAGCTGGGAAAAATGGATATGGAACCGCATTTTCATGTACCCGGATCAGAATCAAGAGAGTAAGAGTAATTAGAAATCATCCACCTGTCGATACGCTTCGATCAATGCTTTTTCGCCCTCTTTGCCGGGCTTGGATTTGCCATGCTCCATGCATAAAACACCTTTATACCCTTTTTCAAACAGGTGTTTAAAGATATTCCTGAAATTAATCTCACCGGTTGTCGGCTCGTTACGTCCGGGGTTATCACCCAGATGAAATGCAGCAATTTCGCTCCACGACCTGTCGATATTAGGGATCAGGTTCCCTTCGGTAATCTGCTGGTGATACAGATCGTCAACAATCTTGCAACCGGGACTATTTACTGCACGGCAGATATTAAATGCCTGTGGCATCTTTGTGAGGAATAATCCCGGGTGATCATGTGGGTTCAGAGGTTCAAGCACCATTACCACCCCTGCAGATTCAAGTATCTCTGCACAATATTTAAGGTTCTCAATAACGTTGGCTGTCTGGTAATCCCATTCCATCCGCTGGTTATAACGCCCCGGAACTACAAGTAGTTGTTTGAAGTTAGTATGTTTTGCTGTCTCAATACCTTCCTTCATTTTTTTCGTCAGCATATCACGAACATCTTTATGATCAAGAACAAAAGACTCTTTACTGAAGTCGGCATAAAGCACAAAAGGACCCATCAACATACCAAGATTATCCAGGATTTTTGCGATCTCTTCCTGCTTTTGAAGTGATTTATTCATAATACCATTATCAAACATAGCAGTAAAACCCTGGTCTGCCATGAACTTAATTTGATCAATCAGATTTTCACCTGCATTATTTTTGAACATCCCAAAACAGGGAGCATAGTTTAGTTTAAACTTTTGCTTCTGACTCTGATTAACTGTTTTAAACAAAGGACTACCTATTAACGATTTTCCTGCAACTGCAGAAACAGTACCAGCAACCAGGGTTTTCTTAAGAAAATTTCTTCTTTCCATATTAGTGTTTTTTAATTGCAGTTATTGTACGTTCAAATTGAGAAATGTATATAAATATTGCTTCACAAGTTAATTAAAAATAAATTACCTTTATGTTTCTTAAATTTAAAAACATCTTAACATATGACAAAACTCAAAATGGGAATGGTCGGTGGCGGTATCGATTCATTCATCGGTAGTATTCACAGGATGGCTGCTGCTATGGACGGACACATTGAACTGGTTTGTGGAGCGTTAAGCAGTACACCAGAACGATCAAGGAAAAGTGGCGAGCAATTGGGTTTGCCTCCGGAAAGAATATACGGCGATTTTATTGAGATGATCGAAAAAGAAAGCCGGCTTCCGGAAGAAAAAAGAATGGATATTGTTTCTATTACTACACCAAACTACATGCATTACCAACCGGCGCGTATGGCTCTTGACCATGGATTTCATGTAATCTGTGATAAGCCGATGACAATGACACTTGAAGAAGCCCTGGATCTTGAAAATCATGTTGATTCATCCGGTCTGGAATTTGCCCTTACCCATAATTATACCGGCTATCCAATGGTAAAACAAGCAAAACATATGGTACGGACAGGAGAGTTGGGTATAATACGTAAGATTGCCGTTGAGTATTTCCAGGGATGGCTTAACACAAAGGTTGAAGATATGGGTAATAAACAGGCAAACTGGCGTGCAGATCCGAAGATATCCGGGAAGGTGCTTGCTATGGGTGATATCGGCACCCATGCAGAAAATCTGGCAGAATATATTACCGGATTAAAGATTGAATCGTTGTGTGCCGACCTGACCAGCCACATTAAAGGGCGAATACTGGATGATGACGGTAGTATGCTTATACGGTATGAAGGTGGTGCTACCGGCATCCTTCTTGCAAGCCAGGTGGCTACCGGTGAGGAGAATAATCTGAGAATAAAGGTATATGGTGATAAGGGTGGACTGGAATGGAGACAGATGAGTCCTAATACACTTGTTATTAAATGGGCAAACAAACCCACGGAAATTTTGCGCACAGCTACCTCGTTTGCAGGATTTGGAAAAGCATCACAACTTGCTTCCCGTCTTCCTGCCGGACACCCGGAAGGATTCATTGAAGCATTTGCCAATATCTACAAGAATTTTGCTCTTACAATTTTGAGCAGGAAGGAAGGAAAAGACCCCGATCCTGAATGGCTTGATTTCCCAAATGTACATGATGGGGTTCGCGGAATGGCTTTTTTGGAAACTGTAGTTGAATCATCTCAGTCTGAGCAGAAATGGATCAGAATGAAAAAATAAGTAAAATTTAAATTATTTTCTGATTATCACGATCCCAGAACACTTTCCGGTTTTCTTTATATGCAATAGTCCCCATGTGGGCAGTCATAGCTTCCTGGAAACCCTGATCAATATTACACGAAGGTTGTTTACCTGTACGAATACTGTTAATCCATTCATGAATATGAAGATGTGTTGTATCAACTCTCTTTCCTCCACGGTAGGTATATAAAAGCCCCCTATCTGCAAAATACTGTTCAGTAGCTGAGGTTACTGCATCAACATTTTTCCGTCCGGGTATATATGAATAAATAGGAAGAGATGGATCGATTACACCACTCTTTATTTTATTCTTATACCTTGTTGATTCAGGATCTGCGTTAATAGTTATTGAATTACCCAGTTTCATACTGGCATCATGTCCCATTATCACTTTACCCCTGTCCTTATTACTTTCCAGTGTAGCACTGTACATCAGGCTCAGATCTTTTTCCGAGAATTCGAATATTGTATGTAGCACATCAGGAACAGTCCGTCCGTCCTTATAAAAATATATACCACCCGAGGAGGTGGCTGAATCGGGAATTCCAAGTCCAAGTATCTGGTTCATAGCATCATATTCATGAGTTAGAAGATCACCTGACAAACCAGTACTATAATCCCACCAGCAACGCCAGCGAAAAAACCGCTCAAGGCTAAACTCATGCCATGGTGCCTGTCCGATAAACTGTTTCCAGTCAATATTTTTCTCACTTGCATCAGGATGAATATCATAAACCCAGGCACCATCGGGACTGTTACGATTAGTTGTAACTTCAATCAGAGATATCTTGCCAAGGATATTTTTATCAATTGCTTCTTTAGCTTTTATATAACTCTCCGTTTGCCGTCCCTGGTGACCAAGCTGGAAAATAATATTACTCTCTTTTACAGCTTTAACAACCTCGTATGTTTCAGCAACAGTCCATGTCATTGGTTTTTCGCAATAAACATGTTTGCCATGTATTGCAGCTTCAATAGTCATAGGACCATGCCAGTGATCAGGTGCGGCAATAATTACAGCATCAATATCATCCGCAGCAAGTAATTCTTTGTACGTACGATAACGTTTTGGAAGTTTCCCAAGCTTACCATCTGTGCCAACTCTGTTAACATTGGCTCCTGTTTGAATGGCCCTTTCAGCATGAACATCAAACACATCACAAACTCCGTTTACTACCAGGTTCATATCTTCTTGTTCCATAAAATTCTGATAGCGCTTATCCGCTGAATTTTCCCGTGCTGCTTGTTTCGCACTGTCAATTTCTTCAGGGTGAACAAAACCTGCTCCCTGTGCAATTTGAGGACCACGGATACCAAAACCTATAAGTCCGAGACGTACAGGTTTCCCATCTCTGGCATATACAGGTGCCGGAGGAGATTCGTGCGACATCCCCAGCTCCTTACTTAGCTGGCTATTAAGCAAGTTTTCATGTCGTTTTTTTCTCCACCATCCATATGCCATTGCTCCTAATACAGGTACAGTTGCAATGCCTTTTAGTACATCTCTCCTGTTTACAGATTTCTGTTGTTTCTCTCCTGAATGATCCCCTTGTCGGGTTTCCCGATTTTTATCTTTTTCCATTACTATTTTATAATTTTTCTTTACACTATTCCCCTCTTTCCCTATATTCCCTTTACTCCCTTTACTCCCTTCTTTTCCTTATGAGATGATTCAATCGGTCAAATCCCAGCAAATGACCGGTAGGAAATACCAGCAAAACACAAAGAGCAACCAGTTCTATCAGGTTTTTACAAACAACCAGATAACTACCTTCCATGGGCAATACATATGTCAATCCGATAAAAGGAGGATGTGAAAGATAGTAAAAAGCTAACAGAACAATTCCACCAATAGTTGCAAGTCGGGTAAATGAGCCAAGTATTAATCCAAGACCAATCAAGGTTAAACCCGCCATATTTAATGTATCAACAATCTTTAATACATCAGGATTAGATGCTAAAGAATAAAAGAGACCGCTAAAAACTCCTTTCGAATCCAATAAAAACCCAATAGAAGACCAATCGGGGTTTGCCAGTTTAACCAAACCCTCATAAAGAAAATGCCAACCTATCACAACTCTTAATGCAGTCAGTAGATAAAGCTGGCTTTTTGAGTAATTCAAACTATTATCCATAAATATAATCTATCTTTGGTTATTACATCATATTTTAAAAAAAACAAAAATAATAATTTTATTTTAATAAAATCGAATTAAAAAGTAATTTATAGGTACTTTGTGTAGAAGCTCTGAACTGTGGATTGAATCCGAATATCACTAATTGCCCCTTACCTTTTTTCATCCAGATCATTGCAGCTTTCCTTCCAAGAAGTTTATCCTTCTCGCTGTAGCCACTCATAAGCAGATCTTTTTCAGGAAATGATGCAATAATTCTTCTGTCAGTATCGAACTTTGGTACTGATGTTTCAAAGGCAGGACTTCCACGGTAGAATACACCAATCTCGTCAGGCATTCCGACAGTTAAGGGATGACCACGCTTTAATTGAACACGTATAAGTGAACCTGCAACATACAGACCCGATTTTCCAAGAGTGGAAGAAACATCCCTGAAAGGAAACTGGAATTCCTCTTTGTTTTCTTTTTCACCAATTTCCTGGATACCTTCAAACAGTAAAGTTGACTGCCTCCACGATACTACAACACCTCCATTATTAATAAATTCCAGAATTTTTCTCAATCCTTCCTTACCCATACCCTTTGCAAATTCAGGCGGGTAATTGCTAACATATTCTTTGCCACCACGACTATACTTACCTTTCATCAATAAAGACTTATTCGCATCAGGAAAAACAATAACATCAAACATGCCTTCAAGGTCTTTATCCTTAATTTCCTGTGGATGAATTACAGTAAACGGAATATTATATGAATCAAAAACAAACCGGGTCCATCCGGCATCCATATCATGTGTGTAGGTTTCAATAAGAGCCAATTTTGGAACTGTAAAATGGTTTGCCAGAATATCCTTTTTCTCAACCAGATAGCCGGGTTGAATGCCTATTTGTTCAACAATTCCGGATAGTGCATCTCCTGCTGTTCCTTTGTTGTAAAGAACAAAACTTCCCTTTGGATAAAGAACATCTTTAATTTCCAGGTCTGATGTAAGCCTGTCAACCTTCAATCCATTTTTCATAGCTGTAAAAGCAGCTTTATAGCTACCGTTCATATTCACTGAAAAAACAGTTGCCCAATATTTTTCAGGTGCAGTTTTAACGAGACTGAAAGCTCCTTCTATTTTTCCGATCTTGGCTTCAAAATCCTTACACCGTGTCTTTATCTCAAACGATTTTACATTTCTATGCAGGGGTAGTGACCATGTTGTAATATCGTATGGTCGTATTATTTCTCCATCGGGTGTATAGTGCCTTAACGGATATTCTTGTGTTTCCATCACCTCTTTGATGAAAGCACGATAAGGTTGAGCAAGGGGTACTACAATATCACCGCTTTTAAAAGCATGACCTTCCAGGCTTTGATCCTCCTGTAACCGATAAACATTAATGCCATGCTCTTTTAGCAATTCAACCAGATTCACCAGTTCACTCTGGTCAAACTGTTTCACAGGTAGTACATAATAAAACGGTGGTTCCGTTTGTCCACGATTCACTTCTTTTTTACAGATATCATTTCTGAACTTTAATATATCTTCACGATGCAACGAAGCTGTTTTAAGAATTGACATAGTTGAGGATATTTCATAATTCATTATATCACCAAGCTTCCACCATCCGCCTTCCCAGGGTTCGGGCATATTTATGCCTTTCTTATACTCAGATAAACCTTTCCCCCTTACATTCAGCTCATTGGGCTCAATATAAACAGGTGTAGCATCTTTCACACTGGCACATTCGGTAAGGAAACCTATCACATTATTCCAAATACAAGTCTCGGTAGATCCCGGCCAGTAATCATCAAATAAAAAATGTTGTGATACTCCAGACAATCCATCTCTTGTCATATCTTTAATCATATTATGCCCGAATATACCAACCCAGTTCCATATACCTGCATCAATATTCTGAGCAATCGGATCATGCGGTGGAGGGACAAAATAACGAGCACCCGTTGAACCCATCTGATGCTTTTCAACCATCACCTGTGGCAACCAGTCAGTATTATAGATACTGGCAATAGTTTTTGTATCTTCCTGGGAAAGGATAACAAAATCGCGATTATTATCGTGCCCAACATACTTATGGTAAACCCTTGGTAAAGAGGCTCCTTCATACTTTGTGTCTTTATATTTCCGGTAATTGTTCACAACCATATCCATTCCATCAGGGTTATGGCATGGAATCATCATATAAACCATATTATCAAGCCATTCAAGCATTCTTGCATTTGTTGTTGTAACTAACTGATGGGCAATTAGTGGTGATGCCTGCGAAGGACCAACCTCTCCTGAATGCATTGAGAGAGTACCTAGCACAAATACCTTACCTTCATCAATCATCTTTGCTCTTTTTGCATCCGGTATCTCAGGATTTAAAGCAAGTTCATGGTTAATGATCTTCAGATGATCAAGATTACTAATATTCTCTGCCGAAGAGATAAACCCAATATACATTGGTTTTCCCATTGGTGATTTTCCATTCTCAACCAGTTTGAATTTCGGGGATGTTTTATCAAGCAAAGTAAAGTACTCAATTAGCTCTTCGTAATCGAACAGCATTCTATCTGCTCCCGGTTTGAATTTAAAAAAATCTTCCGGAACCGGAATATTTGTCTGCCCGTTTAACAGGCACATATGAAGCAACAAGGTTACCGACAATAGTAAAAGTATCTTTTTCATCCGTTTAAAATTTTATAATTAATTGAAAATAAATAAATTAAAAATTTAAGAACGGATGTAACCACTCCGTTCTCACAAAATTTTTTTTAATCATGTTTGTTTGTGAAGTTTTGATTAAAAAAATTAATGTTCGTTTCATAGGTATAAGTTTAATAACTATTCAGTGTTAAAAATGTAAAATGATTGAATGTGAAAATGATTAAATACTAATATATCTGAATTTTTAGGTTAATCTGTATTTTGCCGAATGTAGACTGTAGACTGCTAACTGATTAGTTATTAAATCTCTTTAACAAATAAATTCTTCCATCTGATTTTGATACCACCTCCGTCATGTATCTGAAGGGCAATTGAACCGGTAGCCTCACCTATTTTTTCATCTTCCAGTTCAACCATTTTAACTCCGTTAAGCCAGGTTGTCACCTTATCCCCAACAACCCTTATTCTAAGAGTATTCCATTCACCCATTTTTAGTATATTTTCTTTTTCATCCGGAATCTGTACCAACCAACCACGTCCATATGATTCATATATACCCCCTGTATCATGATCAGGAGGCGCAACTTCCACCTGCCAGCCGGTTATTTTTGTTCCCTCGATTGAGGAGCGAAAAAAGACTCCGCTATTCCCGTTCGATTCCTGGATAAAATCAATTTTAAACTCAAAATCGGTATATTTTTTTTCAGTAGCGAAATAACCATATTTCTTATCAGGACCACTTTCACATATCAGATATCCATCCTCAACATACCATTTCTCAGTTCCATAGATCTTCCATCCGGTAAGATCTTTCCCATTAAAAACAGAAATCCATTTCCCGTTTTCTAATTCCTGAGGAGGGTTATCAAGGTTTCCCGAAACACAGATTGAGGTAACAAAAAAGAGTATCAGTGTTATTCTAAAATATTTCATGTATTTCATGGCAAGTATCAGAATTTTATAATTCACGAATTTTAATATTTCTAAACCAGGTTACACTTCCATGATCCTGAAGGGAAATACGCCCCTTAGTAGCAAGACCATATTTTGGATATTCACTCCATTTTCCATTCTTAACTTTTTCCTTCCATTCATCAGTCCACAACTCATATTCAACTACTTTTTCGCCATTAAGCCAATGTTCAACATGTGAGTCATTTACAAGAATCCTCGAAGAATTCCATTCACCAACAGGTTTTATCTTTGCATTCTTTGGCTGATCCATCGCATAATTAGCTCCGGTTGTCTGCCATTCTTCAAGTTTTTGTGGGAACCCGATATCATCTATTAATTGATATTCTGGTCCGGTTGCATAAACTGCCGGATAATCACCTTCAAGAACATGATATAATATTCCACTATTTCCACCTGGAGAAATTTTCCACTCAATCTTCAGCTCAAAATTGTCAAATTCCTGATCAGTAACAATATCTCCACCAATATCACCTCCTTTACCAAGCGCTACAAAACAGTCATTTTCAACTAACCATCCTTCATCAATAGTATCTTGGTTAAATTTATGCCAACCATTTGCAGTTTTACCATCAAAAAGAAGTTTCCATCCTCCCTGCATCTCATCCTCCGTTAAAGTATTCATTAACACTTCATCCTGGATAACCTGAATTTCCTGGTTTTCCTGATCATTTTTTTTGTTATCCTTTTTGCCTCCGCAATCCATTAACATAAAAATTAAAAACAGCGCACCCAGAGCATAAAAAATACTACTTTTCTTCATCGTTTTTGGTATTAAAAATGGTTACACAAATAATGTCTTTCTTCAAAAAATACACGGAAAGTAAATTATGAATCTACAAAATAAAAATTCTGTTAAAATGCGTTATTAAACCCCTAAGCTCCTTTAGCTAGACTTTTATAAAATTCCCTTAAAAGTATAATTTTTTTTCAAAAAAACTAATTTTCAATAATAAATATTGACTAAAAAAATTTAGTATCATTTTTATTTATCAAATAATTAAACATGCATTATTCAATTAAATCAATTTTTCTTATCTTTTGAGTAAAATTATCTGGTTAAAGTGAAGAAGTGAGGTGATGAGGTGATGGGGTGATAAGGTGATGAGGTGATAAGGTGATGAGGTGATGAGGTGATGAGGTGATGAGGTGATGAGGTGATGAGGTGATGAGGTGATGAGGTGATGAGGTGATGAGGTGATGAGGTGATGAGGTGATGAGGTGATGAGG